>JYMV01020913.1_pt1 | contig 134312 bp, 95 predicted proteins | sample 338911 | NCBI WGS metagenome assembly JYMV01 (sample SAMN03354496, study PRJNA234377) | hydrothermal vent metagenome | biome: Deep sea; feature: Hydrothermal plumes at the Eastern Lau Spreading Center, Western Pacific Ocean; material: Seawater | place: Tonga | collected 2009 | depth 2000 m m | reverse complement strand
CATCAAGCACCGCTAAATGCCAATTCTGGTTCATAGTGTCTAATTAGAAGAATCGAATGCTGGTTAATGCCCCTGTTTCATATTACCCCAAATTGTTGCTAATTTTCCTTGATAATCAACTGGACTAGCGGCAATTTCGGGGCCATTGATCTCAACATAATCGTATGAAACTGTGGAGTCTCTGCCACCAAGCCCCAGACGACCGTCCTTGTAAGTCTTGTCTTTGGTTTCCACCATCAGTTTGCCGTCTATGTAAGTTTTGATCGTGTCACCTTTCACCTCGAAGATTATGGTGTAGGCGTCACCCCCTTTATCGTCCTTGGACTCTGGGCGTTTTGGCCGGGGGCCACCGGTAATTTCCTTGCTGGCTCCCCCTTGAAAGCTGAAGACCGAGGTGGTATGTGAATTGTAGCTGACTTCCATAAAGTAAAAATCTTGTGTCGGTTTCTGAACCCGTGTGAAGAGATGAAAGTAAGGTCCTGCTATTTTCCGTGCGTGTACCTCCATTTTGTAATCAGTCCATTTAGGATCACCGAAATAAATGCCGGTATCCCCACCTGCGCATCTTAGCTCCAGTTTACCGTCGGAAACCTTGGCTGTAGCGTTCGGACCAAGTTCCCAATCTGCAATGTCCTTTTTATCATCAAACTCTATTCTCAATGCAAATGTTAAGCATGGGCTTAGCAGCAAAAACAGCAACACCAAGCAAAAAAACTTCCATTTGTTCTGCATCACAACATTCTCCTTGTAATCCAATTCATGAAAACGAAAAAATCTGAGGTAGAAGCTGAATTTAATATATGCTCTTAGCAGTATATACTTCTGGTGAAACATTATTATATTCAGTGTAATAACTATTATCGATAGTGTCAATAAATCTCTTTTTTTCACAAGCGTTGGATCCCAAAGATGATAAAGAGTTGTTGGAATTGTAATGTATGATCAATATGGGGAGAAGAGACTGAGCAGATAGCTTAGGATGGATTGTGGATCAGGAGGAGTTGTAGAGGCTTCTCCTGATTTGCATTATTGAAGTAAAGCGATCAACGCTCAGCTGTAAAATGCCAGATTTCACACGTTCACGTTACAGTCAGATTAATTCAGAAAGTGCTTCCAAGTTGTTTGATAGTTTGGTGTTGCTTTCTGAAAGTGATAATGAGACCTGATATCTTTGCGTTGCACCTGTAAAGACTATAGACAAGAACCGCAACAGCACCTACTCGTCTTCATCATTCCGCTCCTGATCTCCATTCCAATGAATTGGCACTGAGTATATGTGAGCGGAATCTGTGTCAATTCTAGCTCTGGACATGACTTCTTGCGTAAGCAATAATTATGACAAGGTTGGCATCTCGAAGTTAGCTTCATCGTCTTGTTAGGGTTTGTTTTATTTGATCCCTTCCTAAATTACACGAATATATGCTAAAACGAGATGTTCTATACTCGTTTTCTGACCAAAAACGTAATCAGATTCGATTGAGAAACATGGCCCTCAATCTACCTTACTAGTTTGTCTTGGATTCTATTTTTTGATTTAAACTTTTTTGAATAAGAATAAAGCAGCGTTTTTTTTGAAACATGTTGTGACTTGTAGTACAATCAGCAAACATGAATCTCAATGTATGCACAAAACCTATATTAAATTCAAATCTCAAAAATTAAGGAGTTCCTAGCTAAATGCGAATTCTCACATTGTGTATCATAACCATAATTTTGTCCACAATATTGTATCCTGTAGAGTCGGCATTAAAACCCGATAAGTCCTTGGTCCTATGGTTTACCTTCGACGATGGAAAAGGAGAAGTGGCCAAGGATTCTTCAGAAAAAGGAAACGATGGTAAGATCAAAGGCAAATTCAAGTGGGAGAAATCAAAGGAGAAAGGCTACAAAACAGCTTTGCAATTCAAAAATGATGTGGACGTCAGAGCACCTTTTATTCCGCTTAACGGCAAGCAAGATCATACCCTTGATATGTGGGTGTCAGCTAATCTTTCCAGTAATGAACAACTCGTGTTTTCTCAAAAAGAAGTCAATTCAACCAATAAAAGCCTACACTACCGGATCTATGCCAGCGGAACAGTGAGAATGGGCTTTTATGGAAATGATCTTGATACTGCGGCCGGTGTTATCAAAAAAGGAGAATGGACGCACATTACCTTTTGGCACGATGCTAAAAAGAAAAATCGCCGTATATACATTAATGGGAAGAAAGAAGCGGAGGATAATGGACGCGCCCTTTTTGAAGGAACGAAAGGAGATACTGTCGTGGGGTCCTGGACTGAGACAGGTCAGTATTTCGATGGTCTGATTGACGAGGTTCGTCTCTGGCACCGAGTTCTGACAGAGAAAGAGATTGCTGATTCGATGGAACTCATGTCTTTATCGGTTGATCCTCAAGGCAAATTGGCTTAAACTAAAAGCAAACTAGAGTGCATCTCATCTTTCAATTAGACCTCTTGCATAAGTAGTAAAACTCATCAGAATTCTATAGCTGAGAGGCACCTAAATTCATTGAATGCGTGGGCTCAATAATCTCCAAACTTCTATTTCTTTAGACTTATGCAAGAGGTCTACTAAATAACATCATTATTGCTGACGAACATCTTGGCACTTAAAGCTGTCTTTTAATCTCTCCCCAGGTTGAAGCTAACTTCCTTTTGGGATCAACCTTTGTAAACTGATCGAGAACGCCTTTTTCCATAATCTCCTTGATTTTCTGCTCTCCTAGAACTCCCGAGTAAACCGCCAGTTCATCCACAAGTCCCAAATAATCCTCTCCAAGTCCAGTATGGCGAGACCCAACATAAAGGGCCAGCCAGAGCTAACTTGCCTGGCGCCTTGATTTGGTAGTCTTCTTCTAGCTTGCCATTGAGATACATGTTAAAGACCTTGCCGTCATAAGTTACGACAATATGATGCCATTGTTTTTCCTTGATTGGCATACCTTTGTTCCAACCAGTAATTCCTCCGGCGTAGAGGGCAAAATTCCCTCGCTGCATATGTCCGCTGTCCATAGCTAGCTCATGTTTATCGTTCGCCCGAGAAATGATTCGAGGCAATGTTCCATTTCCACCAGGCTCATCAAATTTGTTGACCCATAAGGCAAAAGAAATCTTCTTTATATCACCACTTAAACTTGCACTATCCTTAACTATAATTCGTGACTGTTTAAATTCCATGGCTTTGCCAAACGGCTTATCTTTACTTGCCACTCGTTTAGCCTTTCCATTATCAAATTTCCCATGATTGTTTTTGCCCGATTTGTCATCTACGGTGTTTCCACTACTTCTTGCGCTCTCGCCTGAACAGGTTGAAAAAGTGTGGCTACAAAGAAAAATAATATATAACGTTTCATGATATGTTCCTCCAAGGCAATGTCTACAGTCTTACACCTGTAACAGGAGGAGTCATGGCGACTTCTCCTGACTTGCATTAATGAAGTAAAGCAATCAAACGCTCACCTGTAAAATGCCAGATTTCACAGATTCACGCTAAATTTACTATATCTTCTTCACACACTCATTTAACAGTACTTCCAGTGCGTTTCCTACCCCCAGACACATCTATCGCTACACCGCCGTGTGAGTGGCGTTTGGTCTGCTCTCTTTCTTCATCATCGTGACACACACTCTTCTAATAGCACTTTCATCGGTGGTTTGCCTGCATAAATATCATAGGTGATGCTATTATGTTTATGCCCCACCAGTTCTTTCACAAAATAAAGGAATACTTGTTTGTCCGTCAGTTGAGTTATGACTGTATACCTTAAAGTGTGAAAGCTCCAGTTAGCATTGGCTAAACCTAACTCGGCCAAAAACTTAGGGCTGAACCAGTCACCAATAGACATTTTGGCTTTCTGAAACAGATTCTTCTGACAAGAATCTCCATAGTCTAATATGCCTAACTCTATCAGTTGAGGGTGAATTGGTACCCTACGGATAGAAGATTGTGTCTTTATCTTCTTTCCATTCTGGTTATTAAAAGAAAAACACCAGATGTTATCTCTCAACTCTATATCATTTGTTGTGAGTTGAGCCACTTCACCCAACCTGGCACCAGTATAAGCAGCTATATTAGTAACCCAATAATAGTCTGGTGTGGGTTGGCGTCTATCACCTAAACGACCTTTAACTATATTGTGCTCCAAGAAAGACCAACCAAGCAGTTTAGGTCCCAGAACCAGCTTCATTTCTTCTACGGAGAAAGGTTCTTTAGCTAATACAACTTCATCTTTGCTAGCTAATGCAATCTTGCCCGCAAAGTAATTTGTTTTAACAAACCCTTGCTTAACAGCCCAATTAAAAGCTGCAATGGCAACAATGGCATAGGTTTGCTTGCTCGTAAACTTGAGGTTTAGACTATCAAGTCGGTTAAAGAATTTTCTGGCTGTACCATGATTAATTGTACCGACTTCGACATCAGAGCAAGCCTCAATTAAATATTTGCCTATAAACTTGATGCGATATAGACTATCCTCGCTAGCTCCGTTTTTTTGTTTAAAAGACCAAAACTCATTCAATAAGTCAGACAGCTTAATTAAGGGGGACAGGAGCTTCAAAGCGGATAGATGAACTTAGACCAATCTGCTGCCTATACTTTTGAAGTTCCTGCTGAACAATTTGTTTAATTTGTTGCAGTGAAAGCTGAGAACAACCAGAATCTATGGATTGGTATATTTTCTGGCAGTAGTGGTAAAGGTGGTGGGATAGGATTTGTGCATCCTGTTGGAGGCTCGTTCTCAAAGAAATAGTAAACTGTTTCTTATGAAAAATTGCTTGATATCTCACAGGTATTCGGGAGCGAAACAGATATACGTTTCTCCCTTTATTTTTGAAAAAATGGGAACTCAATGGTTACCTCTGTGGTAACCCGATGAGTGCGATTTGGACGAGCCTTGCTGTTCAACCCCTTACCAACACAGGAAACGACCGCATTCCTAATTTTTAACTGTTATAACACAGTTAATAGTAAATGGCATAATTGGGATCCACATCCGGATCATGTCGCTGAAATGCCGACTAAACGCCAAACTCTATTTCGGCCAGTCCATGTTGCAGGCAATGTCATCGGTGGTCAATACCAAGATTGATGAATTATCAGTTTTTCATATGCCCAAAATTCATAGAATTGTGAATATCTAAAAGGGATGTCGCCTTTTTAGCCAGTCCGCATATTATGCAATTAAGCAAGAAAGCAAGAAAGTAATTGATGATTTGCGCTATTGATCATATAAATATTGTCGTTTCTGATCTGGAGAGATCCATTGGGTTCTATACGAAAGTACTGGGATTTAAAGAGACGCGTAGAGCTTATCTGGAAGGACAATGGGTTGAATCAATCGTAGGGCTTAAAGGTGTTCGGGCCAATGTTGCCTATGTCACAGCCTCTGCCGGTGATCCACGATTGGAGTTACTCTGTTATGAATCTCCCTCCGGTGAGAGATTACCGGAAAATTCTCTGCCGAATACGCTTGGTCTTCGGCATCTTGCTCTACAGGTTGATAACATTGACACAGCGGTCAGGCGTTTAAAGGAAGCTGAAGCTGAACTTATCAGTGAACCTATCGTTGTACCCACCGACGTCATTACACACCAAGAAGGCCATAAAGTACTTTGCTATTTCCTTGATCCCGATGGTGTATTGCTGGAACTTACGGAATACCGTTAAAACAGGATTACTTTGCCATTCAACTGTTTGTAACTCGGATAAAATGGAAATAGGTCCAAAGTGAAGATTCGGTTTTCTCTAATCTTAATCTGTTTTTTCTTGCTTAAGTCAGTTCCAATCTCAGCTAAAATCAACGGATTTGGTATGTTCAACGTCTATTTTTCAATTGATGAAGCTTTAGGTTATCAAGAGGTAAGAGACGATCTGTCAGAAGTTTATTCGGCTGGGTGCCGTTTAGTCACGCATTATTTCCGGCAAGAACACAGCCGTAGTGTTGAAGATAAGCCATTTTGGTTTGGCTTGGAAGATTGGCTGGAAGCAAATCCCGAAGCGGCTGAACGCTTACAAACTTGGAAGAACAATTATGGTGAATCATTAGGTTGGAAACTCTTTTTTTACAGCACTTATTTGCTAGAAGCATATCAAAAAACCGAAGGCGGCTTAAAAATATTGGTCGGAGAAATTTACGGCATGTTTCCATCAGACCAGGATGACGCCGATCTGAAAGCCTTTGTGACTGCTATCTTAGAATTTGAAGCCGCAAGTTGTCCAGATTCAATAGGTGGTTGGTATGTGGTTGAGGAACCTAACAGTTCTGAAAAGCATTATCGTCCAACACGTTATGCGTCAATTGTAGCGTTAATCCGGGCATCGGAGACGGAAATGGAGACATCCCCACGCCTAATTTATATTGATATTTCGCCTTATCGAAAGCGGAATCAGGTTGTTCCATTTCTGACAGGAGCTGATGTGATCATGATCAGCCCAGACGCATATATTTGGGCGCGAGTGCCACCGACATACGTTGAAGAAGCACAATACGAATCTATCCATCATGCTATTAGATCTATGCGCGATCACGCCAAAGCCTCCGACAATTCGGACGCTAAAATTGAGGTGGTGCTTCAGGCATATGACTGGAACCCAAAAGGCCCACTTCAACCCAGTCACATTAATATGCATCAACAGGTCAATTATATTTTACAGCCGGGATGGGTAGATCGGGGTGTTTACGGGATACGACCGCAATGGGAACCGCCACCCGATGGCATATGGTTTTGGTGGTGGCACGATTGTAAATCAAAAAAGCGAACTCCTCAAGGTGACATCATTGAAATCAATCGTTGGGACGAAGGAACTAAAGGGGGTTGGGCAGAAGCCATCCAAACCGAACTTTCGAAGCGCCAACGACCTGTGCAAATTCGTGGCACTGAACGCTGGCAGGGAATCATCCATATCATCGGTGACGTAATTATTAACCGAGACGCAACACTAATATTAGAAGCAGGAACAACTGTAAAATTCGCTACATGGGATCACTTCCAAAGTGGCAAGGATAGCAAACGCTGTGAACTTATCGTACGCGGGAAACTGGTTGCCGAAGGAACACCTGACCGGAAGATTCTTCTAACCTCTGACGCCAAAAATCGCCGACTATCCGCCAAGCCGCGAAAGCCGCGAAAAGCGGACTGGTACGGCATCCGTACTGATGGCTCATCCGCCACAGTAACGATTGAAAATTGCCAGATTCAATATGCAATCCGGAAGTAAGAAATAACCTGACCTAAGAATTCCCTGCTCAATCAAAATAAAATACTATCCATCGAGACAATCGAGAGGTTTTGATTCAACCGATTATGGTTTCCAATCCATTGACTGCCAGCAATCAAACTAAACAAAACCGCATCAAAATCCACATACTGCTAATTGGTTTAGTCCTAGTAGGATTCAACAGTTTATGGGTACTGATGGGAACTGAGATCTGGCACTCGACACAAATGACGATTGCCTCCCTGTTTTTCAATGCTGTTTTCAGTCTGCTGGTTTTGGTTCTAATCAATCTGATTTTGGAAAAAACCATACCTTGGTTGGTCATGTCGCAGGCAGACCTACAAACCATGTATGTCATGGTCGTCATGTTGACCACTATCAGCGGACACACGATGATGGGTTATCTGTTGCCTGTTATTACCCACGCATTTTGGTTTGCTTCACCAGAAAATGAGTGGAGACAACTATTTGGCCATCATATTTTGGATTGGATTGCTATTAAAAACCCGGATATTCTGCATGGTTACTATCAAGGTGATTCAACGCTGTACACTTATGAACGACTGCACGCATGGTTGCCCGTCATTATCTCGTGGTCAGCATTTGTCATCGCGTTATGGTTAGTTTTACTGGCTCTAACTGTACTTCTGCGAAAACAGTGGACTGAGAATGAAAAACTCAGTTATCCAATAGTTCAACTCCCAATTGCCATGACAAACAACCCCAAAAAGTTCTTTACTAATCACTGGATGTGGATCGGATTTGGCGTGGCTGGATCTGCTGAACTACTGAACGGACTAAACTACCTCTTTCCCACTATTCCCTCTTTACCAATTAAAGGTTTGTCACTTGGCCAATTCAGTTCAAGACCGTGGAGCGCAATGGGATCTATTCACGTTTCTTTTTATCCATTCGCCATCGGGTTAATGTTTTTCACCCCCTTGGATCTCTCTTTTTCCTGCTGGGTATTTTACCTTTTGGGTCGTATTCAGTTGATTGTCAATGATGCAATCGGGGGACAAAACATCTATCATCTTGAGCAACAAGCAGGAGCATGGATTGCATTCGGGTTCATTCCATTATGGACAGGCCGACAGTATTATCTCCGACTTCTGTTTCAAATTTTTGGCAAACGTAATTCAACAGACAGCGACAAATCGAGTGATCAGACTGAACCAATGACCTACAGAACAGCAATTATCATGATGGCAACTGGATTGGTGTTCCTAATTTTCTTTTGTCACCAGATAGGCATGTCACTTTGGACGATCCTGTTATTCTTGATGATATATTTTCCAATGGTCATTGGTGTGACACGTATCCGTGCTGAAGTGGGGCCACCTATCCATCAAATGATTTTTGTTGATCCCGGTAGAACAATGGTTGCGGCCTTGGGAACACGCCGCCTCGGAACCAACAACCTGACCGGATTAACCTTCCTCTATCCTTTTGTCCGTTGTTTTCGCGCACATCCGATGCCAAGTGAACTGGAAGCCTTTCGTATTGCTGAAAGGACCCAGATCGGTTACCGGCAACTGCAAACCGGCATGATTATAGCTATTATATTTGGTGTTTTATTCACCTTTTGGATTTATCTTCATATTATGTACCAGATGGGTGCTGCAAGTAAAGCACGCGGCTGGTTGGTTTACATGGGATGGGAATCATTTAATCGTTTGCAGACATGGATCGTCCATCCCCGCAATTCTAATGTCACCGAGGTGGGAGTAATAACTAGTAGTTTTTTGTTTACCATCTTATTGCTAATCATGAAAAATTCTTTTTTATGGTGGCCGCTTCATCCCGGAGGTTACGTGCTGGTTACAGGAACCGGATTCTCCGGCCTATGGTTTACCGCCCTTCTAAGCTGGACAGTCAAAGCTACAGTTTTGAAAATAGGGGGAGTACGGTTATACAGGAAAGCCGTTCCCTTTTTTCTGGGGTTGATTTTGGGAGATTATACCCTCGGTTGTCTATGGAGTCTACTTGGATTAGCTCTAGAAATGCCAACATACATCGTCTGGCATTAAGAAAACGGGCAGACTAAAAATTGGCAGAATTTATAAAATCCGATTGTTATCATATACTCATAGATCAAGGAAAATCCAAGCAATGTCTTCAACCATACTTTTTATAGATGACCATGACATTCTTTACCGTTCAGGAACACAACGTGTGCTGAACTCTCCCGTTCGTCATCATACCAACCCGTTAATTAAGTCAGACCGGCCATGGGAAACGGCTATTGCTTGGACAAGTGCGTATCGAGACCAACACACAGGCAAATATCAGTTATGGTATCAGGCATTTGCGGGTGATCGAGCAATCTACTCAACCCATCGGTGCGTCGTTTGTTACGCAGAATCGGACGACGGCATCCGTTTTACCAAACCTGATCTGAATCTCTTCAACTTCAACAAAATCAAGAATACCAATATTGTCCTAATTGGAAATGGCGGTCACTCACTTCGCTACGCCAACTCGGTCATTATTGATCCAAGGGAAAAAGATCCAGATCGGCGTTATAAAATGGCCTATTTTGATTTTGCTCAGGACGGGAAAAATGAACACCCTGGGTTGTGTGTCGCTTTTTCTCCTGATGGCATCCATTGGACAAAACACCCTCGAGCCCCGTTACTAAAATCGTCCTATGGCAATTATGGCGAAACCGTCCCATTTGACAGCGAACTAGATCGACCTTGGGATGTCCCGCTTTCGATGTCCGACGCCGTTGACGCACTTTACGATCCGAGGCGGAAGGTTTTTGCTCTGTACGGTAAGATGTGGATCGATGGGCCGGATGGTGGAATGTATTGGAAACACGGTATGGGACGGACAGAAAGCAAAAACTTCGTTGATTGGACGGCACCGCAACTCCTTTGCGTTCCTGATGAGTTAGACCCTTCCCACGTTGAGTTTCACACTTCTCCAGTATTCTTTTATCAAGATGTGTATTTCTGCTTGAACCAGATTCTTAACAGGAGTGTTAGGGGTGGTGTGATTGACATTGAACTGGGGATTAGCCGCGATGGGATTAATTGGCATCGTCCATTTAAATCATCTTTTTTTCTTAGCCGATCCGATCACAACCAATTCGACAGCGGATCGATCTTTACCAACTCCACGCCTATCATCCTAAACAAGGAGATCCGTTTCTATTATGGTGGTTATTCACAAGGCGCAACGGGAGCAGACGATTACAATCATGTCAGTGGTGTAGGATTGGCAATACTGCAGAGAGATCGGTTTGCAGGTTTGACACCAGTTTCCTTGAGTGATCAATCCACTTTGAAAAAACCTCTGCAAAATACTGGACAAATTACGCTGAAGCCAATTATGCTTGCCAACTGCGATCAAATTTCCCTTAATGCAGATGCATCGCATGGAACCGTTCGGGCTGAATTACTAGATCAACGTGGCAAACGTGTGAAGGGATTTTCGAAGGATGAAACTATCCCGATTAGAGGAGATTCATTGAACCATAACATCAAATGGCGTGATTGCAAACTAACTGATCTTGACAGAAGACCTTACTTATTACGGCTGCATCTAGACGATGCAACCGTCTACGCCCTAACTCTAGTTGCTAAACCCTGATTCCATCAATCATTAAGTATTTTCCGGTTATCGTCATATTCAACTTTAATATAATAGCATGAGTGAAGCAAATTGAGATACTGACCCGACTCGCTTACAAACCAGTAGAATGAACTTAAATTCACCACAAGTCTTTCTAATCCACCAATTAATCTAAGTAAAATTGCTCTAATGAGAAGGGCTCATTATTATGATACGAAACGCTTTTGACACCGAGATCCATTCTTGTTAAACTTAATAATGGCTTCAAATTTTAATTTTCTCAATGGTATTGGTTTGAATAGACCCCGATTTTTTTTACTCGCCTCGATTATCGTATTTGCTGTACTTATTCTGCTTTTGACTTGGAATCCCAGTGAAAATAGTAGCTCCTCTGTAGAACCACCAATATTACTTTATTGTGCTGCCGGAATCAAACCTCCGGTGGCAGAGGTGGCAAAAAACTATGAAACAGAATACGGTTACAAGGTTGACATTCAATATGGTGGATCAGGAACTTTGTTGAATAATTTGAAGGTTGCCAGTACAGGGGATCTTTATATCGCGGCTGATGAGAGCTATATTGAGATTGCCCGCCAGCAAAACTTAGTGGAGGAAACAATCCCGTTGGCTGTGATGACGCCGGTGATTGCGGTACCAAAAGGAAACCCCAAAGGCATCCATTCGATTCAGAACCTGACAGACGACAATCTCAAAATAGCACTTGGGAATCCAGACGCGGCATCAATTGGTAAAGTATCAAAAAAACTGCTCATCAAGTCGGGTGATTGGCCAGCAATTAAAGAACAGGTGACAGTTTTCTATCCGACTGTTCCTGAAATTGCCAATAGTATCAAACTGGGGGCTATAGATGCAGGTATTATCTGGGATACAACGGTAAATCAATATCCCGAACTAGATCTTGTCCGTGTCCCGGAGTTAGAATTGGGTCCTCAGAAAACGACAATTGGCGTTTTAAAGACAGCGAGAAATCCAGCAACTGCCCTCAGGTTTGCCAGATACTTAGCAGCACGCGATCGTGGTTTGATCCAATTTAACAACTATGGATATATACCGGTTAGTGGAGATGTATGGATGGAAAAACCGGAGATCCTGTTCTTTAGTGGTGGCGTTAATCGTCTGGCAATCGAACAGACAATTCAGCAATTTGAGAAACGCGAAGGGATTGAAATAACCAGAGTTTATAATGGCTGTGGAATTCTGGTTGCCCAGATTAGGACAGGAGCAAAACCTGATGCCTACTTTGCCTGTGACGTTAGTTTCATGACTCAAGTCCAAAGCCAGTTTGATAACTCAACCAATATTTCTGAAACTGATATTGTTATTCTAACGAAAAAAAACAACCCAAAACAAATTCTGAACCTAAGCGATTTAGCGCAAGCAGAACTGAGACTTGGAGTGGCAAATGCCGACCAAAGCGCACTTGGAGATCTAACTCGTAAAATGCTGCAATCTGAAGGAGTCTATGACAATATAATGAAAAACGTTCGAGTAGAAACACCAACTGCCGATCTCTTGGTCAATCAACTTTTAGTTGGACCGCTAGATGCCGTCATCGTCTACGAGGCAAATTGCGCTAATGTTCTGGATGATCTTGAGTTAATTCGTCTCAATCTATCATCTGCCAAAGCCGTCCAGCCAATTGCCATCGGCAGAAAATCAGATCACAAATACTTGATTAGCCGTTTGCTTGAAGCTATCAAGTCGCCACAATCTAAAACAACATTTGAATCAATTGGTTTTCGTTGGATTCGAAACAAAAACGAGGAAATTTGAATTTGGAAACCGAGGGAGGACTTTCATCTCGAGTATCCTCTGATTTGCCGTTTCTCGCATCATTGTGGATAATTGGAGGCGTATACATTGTATTGATTTTATCTCTTCTGATTGCGGATGCATCGTATTCAACACCCAGCCATTTTCTGCAAGCCTTACAGTCTAAAGAGATTCGTTACGCTATAAAATTGAGCCTGATTTCCTGTACCATGGCAACCATCCTGTCGTTGTGGGTCGCTATCCCGGTTGGCTACTTAATGTCCCGCTATGATTTTCATGGCAAAATCTTTGTCGACGCTATCTTGGACATACCCATTGTCTTACCGCCCTTGGTTATCGGTTTAAGTCTCCTGATTTTGTTTCAAACACCTATCGGACGAGCTATAGAAAGTAAAGTTACAATTACCTATGGAATTCCGGCAGTCATTCTGGCACAATTCATGGTCGCTTGTGCGTTTGCTGTCCGAGCCGCGCGTGTTTCCTTTGATCAACTCGACCCACGACAAGAACAGGTTGCTCTGACTTTAGGATGTAGTCGTAATCAAGCTTTCTGGCTGGTTGTTCTACCTGAAGTCAGGCATGGAGTTTTAACCGCAGCCACGCTCGCTTGGTCCAGATCCCTGGGGGAGTTCGGACCGATCCTCATCTTTGCTGGTGCTACGCGCATGCGGACGGAGGTGCTGCCGACAACTGTTTTTCTGGAATTGAGTATCGGTAACATTGAAGCCGCAGTCGCTGTTTCACTTTTGATGGTATTTGCCGCCATCACCGTTCTGATCATAGTACGAATCTATGCTTTAAAAGGGGCAATTAAATACCACTGATGATTGAGGTAGAAAACCTTTCGATCCGTGTAGGTAATTTCGCACTTGACGGTATCAATTTCTATGTTCCAAACGGCAATTATGGTATATTAATGGGTAAGACAGGAAGCGGTAAAACCTCAATCATGGAATCGATTTGTGGGCTACTCAACCCCTCAGGTGGTACGATTAAGATCATGGGTCGCGATGTAACGCACCTTAAACCTGCTTCTCGAGGGATTGGTTTCGTTCCACAAGATGGAGCGCTTTTTTCTACCATGACGGTCCGAAATCATCTTGGTTTTGGATTGTCAATTCGGAAATGGGATCGACAACGCATCAAAAAGAGGGTTATTGAACTGGCAGAAACGCTGAAAATTCCCCATCTGTTAGACCGAACCCCCCAAGGTTTATCGGGTGGAGAGCGGCAACGCGTTTCGCTTGGTCGTGCTTTGTCGTATTATCCCAATGTTCTGTGTTTAGATGAACCGTTTAGCGCTTTGGATGATGAAACTCGCGAGGATATGTATCAACTGCTAAAATTAATCATTGATCAAACAAGCATTACCATATTTCATATTACACACAGTGATTATGAATCACGACGATTAGCCGACAAAATATTTCGGATCGAAAACGGAAAGATATTGGAGAGAGGCGATTGAAGATAACCATTGAATATTCGGCACAGATTAGACATGCCATTGGACTGTCAGAAGAGACAATTAGTCTGGAAGATTCCCAGCTTCTGCATGATCTGATTTTGCATCTAGCGGAGAAGCATGGTCAACCATTCAAAGATCTTGTTCTGGATACGAAGGGGAACTTAAGTCGGATGATTCTTGCTAGTGTCAATGGCGAACAGGTTCGAGTAGGAACTTCAGCCGGCTTGAAAGATGGAGACTGGGTGAACTTAATGTCGCCCATTTCCGGTGGATAGTACAATTATTCAGAAACAGGAACAAAAAAATTGCGGAGGATAAAACAGGATAATGATTAGAATATCAGTTTGGGATGGAGGTCTTTCGGACAGCTATCTGCGGATGATAACGCAATTGGGAGCCAACTGCATCGACTTTGGAAATGACAGGAGTTTTCCTGGTGTCGCCGAACAGGGATATCCAGATATGGATCAACTGCTGAAGATAAAAAGAAAGATCCACTCCTGGGGATTGGAAATTAACCGTGTGACCCTGCCAAATATCACCGAGCGATTTATAAACAACTTGCCTGGTGCCGAGGACGAGCTAGAAAACACAGTAACAGCTTTAAGAATCTTTGCAGAAGCAGGTGTGCCAATTGCCCGTCAAAGATTTGCGGGAGATACTTTCCCTCAACTCATGACCCGTTATCAGGCAGTACACCGTGGTGGTTACGTTTCCCGCGGTGAAAGTAGGGCTTTGACTAAAGATGAACTCGAAACACCCAATTATGATGAACTACAAGAATGGTGGATCCGTTTTTGCGATATTTACTCCACTCTGGTTCCGATTGCTGAAGAATGCGGTATCAAGTTAGCGATTCATCCATCTGATGTTCCTAACCCTGACACTCCTCTGGGAGGTTTGGGATTTCATCGTGTTATCGACGCCTTTCCGAGTCGAAGTGTCGGGTATTTGTACTGTGTCGGCACACGAGCTGAGTCAGGCGGATCGCCAATTGTCATGGACGAGATTCACAATTACGGCCGAAAAGGACGAATCTTTATGATCCATTTACGTAACGTCCGCGCCAGTCTGGCGACGGCTGGAGCTTTTGAAGAAGTGCTTTTAGATGATGGTGATATGAACATGTTTAAAATCCTGCTTGAATTGCAAAAAATTGGTTTTGATGGATGCTTGAATCCAGACCATATTCCGAAAGTAGAGGGAGACACCAGTGGTTTGGCCTATTCAATCGGTTATATTAGAGCTTTATTGGCAGCGCTGGCAGCACTGCCTTAAATACTGTCAGTTGTCTGACCTATCAATGAATCAATGAGTAACAAAAAAAAAACATTAACCGAGCTAGATCAACAGATTTACGAATGGCAAATGTGGGTGCCGGAGTTTGGTGAATCCGGTCAAGAAAAGCTGAAAAACGCTTCGATACTGGTTTCACGATGTGGTGGTTTGGGCGGTGTCGTTGCCTATGAATTGGCTGCAGCCGGCGTTGGCAAGCTGGTTTTAGCTCATGCTGGAAACCTTAAACATAGCGATCTCAACCGCCAGTTATTAATGACCTATGATCATCTTGGAAAACCGCGCATCGAGTCAGTGAAACGAAGGCTTCGAGATTTGAATCCGCACATGGAAATTGAGGCTTATGGCGAAAATGTCAGCGAATCAAACGCGAAAGATCTAGTTTCTAAAGTGGATCTCATCATTGACTGCGCCCCGCTTTTCTCGGAACGCTTTGCCATGAATCGACAAGCGGTTGTTCAGCACACACCTTTAGTTGAATGTGCGATGTATGATTTAGAAGCCCAGATTACAACTATTATTCCCAAAGAAACACCTTGTTTGGCTTGCTTGTATCCGGAGCAACCACCAGTTTGGAAGCGTCAATTCCCTGTTTTCGGCGCTGTCTCAGGCATGATCGGTTGCATTGCCGTTATGGAAGCCATTAAAATCATTGCAGGTTTTGGTCACACACTGAAAAGTAAAATGCTGAACATAGATTTGCGATCGATGAAATTCCAGACCATAGATATTCATCCAGCCTCGGATTGTCATATCTGCGGGCATCTATAATTCATAAGAAAACTCATCACTCTGTCAAACTACATCAACCCCTATTCAAATTCATGTCGTTGGTTAAGAGGAAACCTGCATGGACATACCTGTTGCGGGAAATTTATGGATGCTGCTGTGAGCGGGCAGATCTACGCTGACTTAGGTTACGATTTCATGGCAATCACCGATCATAATCTCGTCCACGACTCAGATCAGTGGAGAACATGGCAGGAACAGGTCAATCTGGCAATTATTCCAGGTGAGGAGAATGGGAATACCGATCATATCCTCGAAATTGGAGTGCAGACGGTTACATCTACCTTAAGCGAGAGTTACGTCGATCGGGCTAAAGCTTTACGAGATGCCGGAGGTTTCACCATTGGTTGCCATCCACAAGAGTATCCAGACCGAGGAGAAAAGAACGTAAGTGATGCAGCCGAAATTCTTCATGGTTTTGAGCTTTTCAACGGCCTTCGGGAAGGACGTGGTTTCGACGAGATGGCTAACATCGATTTGTGGGATAAGATCCTGACCCAAGGCCATAAGATCTGGGGTGTCGCCACGGACGATTTTCACTGTGCCCATATTACACCCGGACACGGTTGGGTTTGTGTCCAAGTACCAGAGGATGCACCAGAGAAAGTACCTTGGCAAACTATCGTCCAGCAACTCAAAAAAGGCGCATTTTTCGCTAGCACTTATTCTTCATTTGAAGAATTCACACTGGAAAATGGCATTTTGAAGGTCACTACTAAACAATCACGACAGATTCAGGTTGTTGCCGACAGAGGCCAAGTGATCTACCAAGTTGAAGGAACAAACTTGGAATGGCGTGTCAAACCTAATTTGACTTACTTTCGGATCGAAGCGTTGAGCGGTGTCAAACGGGCATGGAGTCAACCGTTTTTCCGGGACGATTCATACAAATGATACCGATTGACCTAATTGACAGCAAAAGGTCTATTAGGTACAAGGATACTATTTGATGAAGCGGGTTTTACTTTTGATTAGCGGGCTGTTACCTTTTTCTTGCCTATTGGCTTTTGCCTGTCGGTTTACTGTTCGTGAAGTTGGTTTTGCTGATGTCGTACCGCAATCCTATTACCTATATTGTTACGTTGATAATCAAACTGAAGCCGAGGTTATTTCTGCCTTTAAACAAATCACCTTTGCTCATTTTATTGACACCAATATCAAGAGCGAAGTGATTAACATCAGCCAATTCAGTGGTCATCATGCGGCTAAGTATTTTAAGGAATGGGAAATTGAAAAGCTGCCAACCGTTGTTCTGACTTCACCAAATGACACTTCAATTGCCTTTCCTCTACCATCAAACAAAGATGGAATCCGAAGCCTAGTTGAACAAATAACTCGATCTAGCAAACGAGATCAGCTTCTTGAAGCTACCATCCAAACCTATGGTGCGGTTTTATTTATCGAAGGACAAAATTCGGCAGAAAACCAGCAAGCCAATTCAGCGATTCGTTTGGCTATTGCACGAATCAAAGATAAAATGCCTGAAATGCCGAAACCCATTAATGAATTACCAAGGATGATTACACTTCCGTATCAAAAGATAGATCAAGAAAAAATTTTACTGTGGAGTCTGACAGGAAATATTGAACCGATAGAAAGACCTTATGCTATTGTGCTGTATGGTCGAGGGAGACAGATTGGTCCGCTTTTGGAAGGCAATCAGATCACAACAGTAAATTTGGTAAACACGCTGTCACTAATTGGTGCTGATTGCGAGTGCGGACTTGACAGGTCTACCATGTTGGGAACCATGATGCCACTCAAATGGGATCAATCAATGCAATCTGATCTGGTCAAACAACTCGGGTTTGATCCGGAAAGCCCCATGATTAAAAACGAAATTAGTCAAATTTTGTCCAAAACACCTGCTTTCCCAGGGCAGGATACTTCTGAGGATCCACTGTTAGGATATACTGAATTTACGGTGACATTTGATTCGGAATTAGCCATTGATTCGGTCAATATGGGTTCCAGTTCTCCCGTTGATCCTGATATCCTAGAATCGGCAGATTCAGTCACTCCACCGATTTGGTTGTCGTTAGTTGTAATCATCTTGTTGGGAATCACCATACTCAATTCCGGAATTTTAGTATTTCTACGAAAACGAAAAGATTCCTGATGCTGATTTTAATCCTAAAAGAGATTGCCCATCGTAAAGCTAATTTTCTGCTGAGCTTATTCTCCGTAATAATTGCTGTCGCTATGTTCGTATCCTTTTTCACGATAGGAGAAGCCTCTAAGCGTGAAACGAACCGTCTAATGCGTGAAATCGGGTTCAACCTGCGGATCATACCAAAAGATACGGATATGACGACCTTCTGGACTGTGGGTTTCTCTCAGAAAACTATGCCCCATGAATACATTAATCACATTAGTGATCATCCGGGCATCTCGTACGAACATTTAACAGCTACATTACAGCGACGAGTTCGGTGGAAAGGAATCGATCTAATTCTGACTGGGTTTTCCTCATCAATCACCGGGAAAAAACAACCGATGGTATACGAAATTGAGTCAGGGAAAGTCCATGTCGGCTATGAAATTGCAAAAAAATTAAACCTCAAACGCGGTCAGGAAATCAAAATTTTAGGACATGAATTCCTGATCGAAAGATGTTTGCCCGAAAGCGGCAGTACCGATGACATCCGGGTGCAGATGCTATTGAGTGACACTCAGAAGGTTCTTGGGTTACAAGGAAAAATCAATGAAATCCGTGCTATCGATTGTCTATGCCTAGAACAGAGTGACGATGCTATTGGAATGCTCCGGTCGGAGTTGGAACGCATACTCCCTACAGCCAAAGTCACCCAAGTAAAAGCTGTTGCCAAAGCACGCAACGATCAGCGAAAAATGGCCAACAAATATTTTGTTTTTATCATACCTATCGTGGTTATCGGTTGTGTAGTATGGATGGGGATAATGATGATCATAAACGTAAGAGATCGGAGTACAGAAATCGGGGTGATGCGTGCACTTGGTTATGGTGCAGTCAAGATCTCGTCACTTTTTCTGGGGAAATCGGTTATCATTGGTTTAATCGGGGCGCTATTCGGCTTTCTGTCAGGCACAGGTTTAGCTTTGCAAATTGGGCCTGAGATATTTAAACTAACGGCTAATCAAATTCACCCAATGTTTAACCTGCTTGCCTGGTCAATACTAATCGCTCCTGTTTTTTCTGCTTTCTCCAGTTTCATTCCGACCATGATCGCAGTAGCCATTGATCCAGCTATTTCTCTACGACAAAACTAATTCTAAAATTATGATTCTATTCCAACATAGATCTAGGAATCTTTCATCGGCAAACCGACCTTGATCTTTTCTTTTGCCGAATGGTAACTTGCCAGTACAACTTCAACAGCATGTTTTCCTGCCCTGCCATCAACTATAGGTGTTTTCCCTTCACGAATACAGTCGACAAAGTGGGTTAGTTCGCCTACCACGCCATGAGGCGCTCCACGGTCAGGTACGATTTCCTTCCATTCCGACTGGTCAACTTTCTTGAGATAAGCGATGTCTGCTTGCATATCCAACCTGAGAGACCCCTCTGTTCCGTCGATAATAGTGTCATTAGTGCCTCTGGCACCCATAAAACTACCCCATCTCAGAATGCCAACTGCTTCTGAATCGTATCGAACCAAGGTGACAGCATAATCTTCCCAATCATCATGCCCAGAATAACTGCCGACTTCGGCCGAAACGGTAATCGCTGTACCACCAAACCAATTGATAAGATCTGATTTATGTATTCCATTTTCCAAGAACCCACCGACTGATCCGTACCAACTTGATGGCCGACTACGCGGACAGGCATACGATCCGGTATAATCGGTTTCAATATAAACGACATCCCCAATTTCTCCTTGACCGATTAATTTCTTTCCAAGAACATGCACTGGATAAAAACGCAAAACCTGGCCAACCATCAATACAGTGTTTGCTTCATCTGAGGCTCGGATCATGGCTTCAGAATCAACCAAATCGACTGAAAGCGGCTTTTCGCAAAAAGCGTGGACGTTCATCTTAGCAGCATTGACCACGACATCTCGATGCGCAACCGGCGGTGTCGCCACTACGACCCCATCGACCATTTCAAGCAGTTGGCGGTAGTCTTGAAATGCCAGGATCTGGTGCTGTGAAGCAACCTCTTCTGCCGCTTCAAGTCGCAGATCTGCTACCCCAACAAACTCACAATTTTCAACCTTAGGAAGCGTGTTACAGTGAGCACCCCCCATCCCTCCAACTCCAACAACTCCTACACGGACCATAAGACGACTCCTTTACAAATTTATTGACATACATGTACCTTGATTGCTCCAGATCTTTTGTCAGCAGAGATCTGAAAAGCTTCAGCAATTTCGGCTAATGGCAACCGATGTGTTACCAGTTTGGTGGCATCCACCTTACCAGATTCGACTAAGTCGATGCTAGCTTGGAAATCCGTTTCCATGCCGCTGTAACCGTAGCAGTTAGATCCGGTAACAACAACTTCAGACCAAACGATTCGACTGAGTTCGACCTCCAGCGATTTGTAATACCCGGCCACAAGCACAACAGATCCTCGGGTGCGAACAATCGCTAAGGCATCGTTAAAATTTTGTCCCCCACCAACAGTTTCAATAGCAACGTCCATCCTGAAACCACCTGTTAGATCCATCACGTACTCTTTCAAATCGACTTTACTGATATCTACGATATGATCAGCACCAAGCTCTTGGGCTAACTGATACTGTTGATCATACTTAACAGTAATCAAGGTTTCCTTGATACCAACAGCTTTGGCTACTGCTAAACAGAGCTGCCCGATTGTACCACCGCCAATAATTGCCAGACGATCCTGATATGATGCTCCAGACTGGGCTATCGCTCGGTAAGAAACAGCTAGCGGTTCGATTAAAGCACCTTCTTCAAAGCTCATGGTATCCGGCAGTTTGAATAACCCTGAAGCGTGGGCAGTTGTATACTCGGCGAAACCACCGTGCATATTGTGAGAGATCCATTTCCGTTCGAGACAAAAATTATAAAGACCTTTCTGGCAATAGGAGCATGAACCGCAATGAGAAAAACATTCAATGACAACCTTATCACCTACTTGGAATTCTGTAATGCCTCCTCCAACCTCAGCGACAACACCGCAAGTTTCGTGGCCAGCCGCTAGTGTATCGGATTGCGGCCAGTTTCCAAAGTAACTATGCAAATCACTACCACAAATACCCGTCTGTTTGGTATCCACAACTAGGTATCCAGCAGGAGGAGTTGTCATCGCGACTTCTTGGATTTCAATTTCTTGTACTCCTGAATAAATTGCTGCTTTCATCTTATCCATCTTTTCCCTTTGATCGACCAAACGAATTAGAAATTATAAAAACATACAATTATAGCAAACATGTCCGATTTTGCAATAGCATGAATCATTCCTATTGCAAATTGTTTTGCCTCTGCTATAATTTCATAATCCGATCTGAAATTGTTAGCCTGAATTTTTAAAATAAATTGATAATACTTTATTGATCTATATACGAAGCAAATGTAACTTTCAAAGTGAAATTATTTAAATGAAGACCATAAGAATACCAATTCAAGTGGAACTGCCACGCGACATAATCTCTGATTTGCCTATCTGTTTGCCTGTTGATTTTTCTCAAATTATTGCCTTAGATCGAAGGGAGAACCAGATATTGGATCTCTTTTCCTTACGTTTGCTACAACAGGAAAAAGATGGAAGCCTAATCAAGATCCCTGTTCAGTTTACGCCACATCAACCGGGAAGTGAATCAGGAAGGCTGGATTGGTTAGTTAACTTTTCTGGAGACAGCCAACGAATGTTTTTACTCCTATTGAATTTGTATGATTCTGAAGCATCCGCTAAAGAATCCATGCAAGGTTCTATTCTGGGAAACAAGATTTTCGACGATAGTGGACACGCTGAGCCGCTCCCATACTTTCCGCGGATGCAAGCTGTACCTGTACCTGATAGTAAATTATCCATCCAGCGTGATGGAGTAGAGGTATTTGGCTACCAATATGGTACATATAGTGATCACTCAGCACGTCCTTTTTTTTTTCCTGTGGTTGGTCCCTCAGGTAGATGTCTAACACGGATTGGGCATCCTCACGATCCGGTTGGTCACCACCATCACTATTCAGTTTGGTTAGCGTATCATTTTATTAATGACGTCAATTTTTGGTCGGACGACAAAACATCTGGTAAACAGGTTCATCAGAGATTTTCTAGACTATTTGATGGACCTGTCTTGGCCGGTTTTGAAGCAGTCGTTGATTGGCAAACGCCAGATAGCCAACCAATAATGAGAGAAATTAAACAAGCAAGAGTCTATCCTCAACCCAATGACGAATTGTTGATAGATTTACAATTCTCCTTTTCGGCTATAAATGAGATGATACAACTTAAGAAGACATCGTTCGGTTTCCTCGGCGTTCGGGTGGCAAAAAGCATGGGTGTTTTTGACGGTAGCGGACTAATTCAAAACTCGGAAGGTGCTGTCAATGAGCAAGAGATCTTTCATCAACCAGCGTTATGGTGCGACTATTCCGGGCCCATCACTGATACAGTAAGAAACGGAATAGCCATCTTTGACCATCCCGATAACCCACACCATCCATCGCATTGGCATGTGCGTAGTGATGGATGGATGTTACCGTGCCATTTTCTTCATCATCACCATCAGATTTGTCCGGATGAAATGCTACAATTGAATTATCGTCTTTTGGTGCACAATGGTAACGTTGATGATGCCGACGTACAAAAAAGGTATGACCAATATGCGCAACCTCCCAAAATCAAAGTTGATCCACCCGATTGATATGACAATGGTAATGAAAAAAAATAGATTTATCCTTAGTCCCATCCTTTTGTTGCTCTGTTACACCCAGGGTGAAATGCACGCTCAGACGCAAGGAGGAACTCAAGCTCAGTTTCAGGTTGGCAGCATGTTTGTTGAATTCCAAACAGCTAATAGTTTTAAAGAGGGTTATGCAAGTGTATCGATTAAACGTGCTAACGAGCCTATCAGCAAATTTGGATACATTAACAAAGAAGGAAAAAAAGCTATTGATTTTCAATTCGATGAAGTTAAGGATTTTTCTGAAAGGTTAGCAGCTGTTAGAATCGGTGTCCATTGGGGGTACATCGACATGTCAGGAATATACATCATTCCATCCCAGTTTGATGAGGTGTATTCTTTCTCTGAGGGGGTTGCCTGTGTTGGAATTGGACCAGCGAAATCTCGCAAATATGGTTATATCGATAAAAATGGCAAATATATTATTAATCCTCAGTTTGATGAACCAGATCGTTTTGCAAACGGGTTTTTAATTTTTCAGCACAGAAGTCAGGAAAAAAGTAAGACCGTCGTAAAATATGGATACAGATACATCGGCGGCAATAAAGAGAAAAAGGATTTTCCTGCCATTTATTATGATGAAGCATATCTATTCACTGAGGACGGGCTTGCTCGAGTAAAAAAAGGCACAACATACAATTATATCAATAACAACTTAACTGAGGTTACCAAGCCTATATCTGAAACAGAGCGGATCCCAGATGACTCAGAGAATCAAGCGATTAAATTCGCCGAAGCCTCCGATTTTTCTGAAGGGTTAGCCTACGTAAAATACGATAAATCGTCTTGGGGATCCGAGACAGCAGGAATCTCAGGCAACTCAGAGAATCAAACAATTGAATTTGATAAATATAGTTATATAGACACTGAAGGTAATCGCGTTAAAGACGATAATTCAGTTGAACCCCAATTTGATTTCGCAGATAATTTTTTGCATGGTCTTGCCAGAATTGGTAAGAAGGAAGCAGGCAATAGCACAATCAAGTATGGTTACATAGACACCAAAGGCAATATCGTTGTTGAACCCCAATTTGATTTCGCAGATGATTTTTCAGCGTCAGGACTAGCACGGATTAATATTGGCGGGGTGCAGCAAAGAGTTTATGGAACAGTCAAAGGGGGAAGGTACGGGTACATCAACAAAGAAGGCAAGATTGTGATTAATCCGCAATTTATCCTTGCCAAGGATTTTTCGGAAGAGTTAGCATATGTTATGATGGTTGGTACTCCCCTGAAACGCGGATATATTTCTGCTGATTATTCAGGAGAATTTGCTATTGAGCTTGAGCTAAGTCTTGTCTATGAATTTTCGACTGAAAATCCGAGTTCGACTGGAGATCTGGCGTTGATAGAACTCAACCAGAATGGCAAAAAAAAATATGGGTATATTGACCGATCGGGCAAGATCATTATATCTCCTACGTTTGATTTCGCAGATGATTTTTCGTATGGCCTTGCCAGAATTGGCAATGGAGACAAGGGGAATCGGAAATACGGATATATTGATAAAACTGGTAATTCTGTCATTGAACCGCAATTCAATAATGCAGGAGATTTCTTCCAGTTGCTACAGGGCATTAACACACATCGTCTCGATAACTTTCCACCGCTTGCCCGGGTCGAGATTGATGGTCAAGTGTCTTACATTAACAAAAAAGGTGACATAATTAATCCGGATAATACTCAATCGTCCAGCAAACGCAAGTAGGTTGTCGCTTCATTTCGAGTTGTAGCTGAATTTGGTGTTGTGTGCCAGATGTCAGCAACTTAAGAATCTTCGTATGTAATAATTGACGTAATTTCTGATCATAAAATAGTATGAGGCCGTATATGAATATTTCAGTTCTTTCTTACTCGTTTCGCGGATTATTAAGCCTGGGTAAAATGGACGTTTTTGGGTATTTGGAAACGTGCAAATATCGCTATAACCTGGATGCTGTCGATATTTGGAGTGGTTTTCTACTGGGTTTAGATGAAGATTATCTAAAAAAAGTCCGCATGGCTATCGATGAACGCAACTTGATTTTGGCTGATCTATGCGTTGATGGGGCGCATATTTGGGAAAATGATGCCGACAAGCGGGAACAGAACTATCAGAATGCCATCGCCTACTTAAAATCTGCTGATATTTTGGGCGCAAAGTTTGTTCGAATTGATGCTGGTGGAAGGGACCAGTCCTGGTCGGAAGAGCAACTTGATTTTATTGTTCAACGATATCGTGAGTACGCCCAACAAGCACAAGACCGAGGTTTCAAGGTCGGAATTGAAAACCATTGGGGACCTGAAACCAAATGGGAGGATCTCAAGAAGGTATATGAAGCTGTTGACCATCCGGGATTTGGCATATCCTGTCATATCGGAGGATGGCATGGTACACCGGACGAAATCGCAGAAGCAGATAAGAATGTCGCGCCTTGGGTCTGTCATACGCATATCGATTGGAATATTTGTCAAAATCAATTGACAGAAAAACTGACAAATCTCTGGGACGCTGACTACCAGGGTTACTATAGTATCGAGCACCATTCAGCTGTCAACGAATACGCTGAGGTTGCCATCCAACTAGCACAAGTGCGTGATGTGTTAAGTAGGTTAAGATTGGAGAAACCAGATTAGAACTTATTCTGAGAAGTGCAATTAAGGTTCGATATAGAATGGGATGTAAAGTACTAACCAAGGAGCAGACACAGCACTTCATCGATAAAGGGCACATTGTCATCAGTCAGGCATTCCCCAAAGACCTGGCTGCAGAATGGCGGGAGTTTGCCTTCAAAAGGTTAGGATATAATCCAGATGATTCGTCGACTTGGCAAGAGGAACGCATCCACATGCCATCCATAAATAGCGTTCCTATTCAATCTGTCTCTCCATATACCTATGATGTTATCTGTGATTTGCTGGGTGGTCAGAATCGATTGGCCAACCCTAACCTGCACTGGAGAGATGGATTTATCATCAATTTCTCTGCCGGTGCTGATCGAGAATGGCAGCCTCCGTCATCAAGCGTTGGCGGCTGGCACAAGGATGGCGATTTTTTCCGTCATTTTTTGGACAGTCCAGAACAAGGTTTGCTGACTATCGTGATCTGGTCAGATATCCAACCACAGAGCGGTGGAACTTTTGTGGCTTGCGATTCGGTGAAGCATATTGCCAAACATCTCCTTGGAAACCCGCAAGGTCTTTTGCCACATGAAGCAGGATTTGGCCAATTTGTTCATAACTGCCAAGACTTCATAGAAATTACCGGTCAGGCTGGTGATGTAGTTCTAGTCCACCCGTTTGTGCTGCACGCGGGATCACAAAATCCTTCAGGTAGAGCTCGTTTCATCGCCAATCCTCCTGTGGCATTAAAGGAACCAATGAACTTTAATCGAAAAGTAGCAGACGAGTTTTCTCCAGTTGAATTAGCCATCTTGGAGGGGCTAGAAGTGGATCGGCTTGATTTTCAACCAACAGCACCACGTCAACGGATTGTCCCTGACCGTGTAAAGCATGAGCAAAAAATATTAGAAGAGCAGAAAGCCAGGCTCGCTCGTTCGCAATAGGAATAGGGTTGGGATCTGTGTAAATGCATGTAGATGATAAGCTGGATTAAAACTTTTGCTAAAACCACTTTTGCCAAACCAGAGGTAAAGTTAACACTTTCATTTTTTTTTGTAACAAGAACTATTTTAACCATTATCGGAGTGACGTCACGGATCGTACTGGAATCCCATCGAGGCAGTGGTAGAAACGATGTCTTAAAAATTATTTGGTTGGACATCTGGGGCGTGTGGGATACTGGTTGGTATCTGAATATCGCGCAAAATTGGTATACAACTGATATTAATTCTCATGGTGGAGCCAACTACGGGTTTTTTCCTTTATATCCGTTTTTAATGCGGATTATAGGGTGGGTTATTCAAAATAACTATATCGGCGGCATTATTGTATCTAATATTGCCCTTTTAGTCTCGTGCATCTTCCTTTACAAGCTGGTCAAACGTGAAGTGAATTCGGAGATTGCGCTGGATTCGATCAAGTTTCTTTTCCTGTTTCCAACAGCCTTCATCTTTTCAGCCGTCTTTTCGGAATCCTTATTTGTAGCTTGTATGTTGGGTTCTTTCTATTATGCCAGGGGCAACAAGTGGTTTAGGGCGGGATTTTTCGGAGGATTGACCGCTTTGACCAGATCAATTGGGGTATTTGTCTCTCTACCTTTGTTTTTCGAATATATCCATTCAAAGGATTTTAAGGTAGCCAACGTTCGCGCAGACATTCTATTTCTGTCACTTGTGCCAATAGGTCTCTCGCTTTTTGCCGCGTTGAACTATCGTTTGACAGGTGATTTTCTGGCATTCTCGCATATCCAGCAAACTGGTTGGAAACACGAATGGACAAATCCATTCAGTGTACTATTGGGGAGTTTGGCAGATGGAGATTCACTCCATCTTTTCAATGGACTTTTTTCAATTACAGCTATTGTTGTTCTTTCGATCGGCATCAGAAAAATCGGTTTTTCGTTTTGGCTAATGGGCATGATTCTACTACTTTTTCCTCCATTGGCTGGTAAGGTATGTATGAACAGTATGCTAAGATATGTGCTGGTAGTCTTTCCATTTTACCTGATGTTTGCCAAGATATCAGAAAATCCCATTTGGAATTGGGTATTGGGTACCACCTTGGCAATCCTACAAGGAATTCTGATGGTTTTTTGGACCAACGGCTATCACTTGATTATCTAAACAGTAGAGAGGAATTGTATGCGTTTCGTATTTTTCACAGATATCCACCTCCTTGAAAACAAAGACTCTATTATCGGCTTTGAGAAATGCTTGGACAGAATGTTAGCCTTCGACCCTCAACTGCTCATTAACGGCGGTGATTTAGGGGTTACCACTGAAGCCGTTAACACCTATTATGAAATGATTAAAGAATTGCCAGTACCAGTTTATCAGGTAAACGGCAACCATGAGATTTGCAACGGATCCCTAATCCCAGAAGAAGCAGGGCAATTTTCGCACAGTTTTGATGACCATGATATCCATTTTGTGATATTCGATACAGTCAGGTATTTCGAGCCAACAGATGAACATCCACACAATTGGTATTTCGTTGCTGACCAACAAAATTTGGAATGGTTGGCAACGGATCTGGCAGGAATTCCTAAACAGATGCCAGTTATCTTGGCCAGCCATTGTGCACTATCGACTTCTGCACCTTTTCGTTTCGGTCAAAAGATAGGCATGGAATTTCCGGTCAATGAAGTAACAGATGCTGACAAGGTACTGAATCTACTTAAGCCCTTCGAAAACGTGGCCACACTTCATGGTCATGATCACGAGAATTGTCGACACCATGTTGAGGGGATTCATATACTGACGACGGCTGCTGTGGCTGGGGGATGGTGGCGAAACGGCCTGAAGAGTCCAAACGTTTCCGGTGAACCGCAGGGGTTTCGAGTTATTGATATTAATTCGGGACAAATTGAAAGTCAATACGTAACTCTTCAGGAAGGTCAATCACAACTAGCTTCATGGTATACTCAAGAAGAGACTGATCGTCATTTTATCAACGTCTTCGACGCTTCACCGGAAACACAAGTCCATATTGAAGATATCGGCAAATTGCAACCGCTGAATCCATTTTCGGATTCAACAAAACGGCTCTCCCCACATTTGTACGAGTTATCTGCTAACGATATTGAACAAATCGCATCTTCAGAAACACTCAGTCTCACAATTATATTCGAAAATGGTCAAACAAATCAGTTGGAAATTGGCTGTCCCTCTTTCAAACAAAACAATGAGTAGAGAAAGTTAGGATCAATCATGATATCAAACGCTGAGACTGTGATGCTTGGTCGTTTCTTCCATGGAAAGAATCACCAGCTATGGCAGATTACCGATGTGTCATTCCCATTAATGGAGTAGATCCATATGCTGCATGGAGGGGCGCGGAAGAATTAAACGCCGAAAATATTCATCTGCGTTGGTGCAAAGCGGCTGAATCTGATTGACATCGTTGCCACATAAATGGAGTTAAGCGAATGCCCAACCAATTTCCATTAATTGAAGTATCTGGTTCTCCCTACGAAATGGGGTATCAGCATGGCGCGCAAGCAAGTGACCTTGTCAAAAAGTACCTGGTCTGGATTGAGAAACTGACAAAAATATCGCGAGACATACTTTGCAGAAATGCCATGGCGTTTTTACCATCGATCAAAGCTTTGAGCTCTGACTTGGTAGAAGAAATTAAAGGATTAGCTGAAGGAGCTGATATCAGTTTTGAGGAAGCAGTATTGTGTCAGGCTCGCGCTGAAGCGGCGCGACAACCAGACGGCGGATGTACGGCATTTGCCCTGACGAGGGCGGCAACAAATAACGGAAAAACACTGGCCGGGCAGAACCAAGATCTTGAACCGGAATACGCAGACATTGCTATCCTACTTCGAGTCAAACCGAATGGAGGTAAGCCACGTGCCTTAATGTTTACTTTCGCTGGCCAACTTGGTTACTCTGGCATGAACCAGCATGGTGTGGCGCATTTCGCTAATGCGCTATACGATTTCCAGTGGCAATTTGGACTGCCTCACTATCCTCTGAAGCGAATCCTGCTTGAACTGCCAGATGTTGAGGCCTGCGTAGATCTACTTGCTCAACACAGGACATGTTCGGCAGCTAATAAGGTTATCTGTGATGGTCACGGCCAGATTCGCGATGTAGAGATCCATCCCACGGGCATCGCCCTATTTCATGATGATTCGCCCGACCATTTGCTACACGCTAACCATTATATGACACCTGAATTTATCAATCATGAAACCCATTCGTTAAAAGATTCCGCCTCTAGATTGAGTCGGATGCGTAGCCTGATCAAACAGAACTGGGGACAAATTTCCGTTGAGACGATGAAAGAGATTCTGGCTGATCATCTTGGTGACCCTGCAGGGATTTGCCGTCACGGTGCAGTAGGGATGCATTCAATTTCCGGCTATATTGCTGAGCCATCTGTAGGCCTTCTCCACGTTCGATGTGGCCATGGGTGTACTGGCACTTGGCAAACCTATGAAGTATAGCCTCTAGTAAATAGGACGTATAAGTTACAATTGATGAAAAATTGAGACAAACATAAACAGGAGTATTTCATCACGAAATACTCCTGTTTATTTGTATAATATTCCTTCTGCTATTTCAAAATCACCATTTTCTTGGTTTGGGTGTAGTCATTAGTGTGAATGGTATAGAAGTAAGTTCCACTAGCCACTTTTTCCCCATTGTCATTTTTTCCATCCCAATAGATTGCTTTATCACGACTGGCATACTTTCCCAGTTGGGTATATCCTAGATCAATCCTTCTGACTTGATTCCCTATCAAGTTAAAAATGGTGAGTGAGATATTGGTATTTTGATGGAGCTCAAATGGAATCCATGTTTCAGGATTGAATGGATTTGGATAGTTAGGTAAGAGCTGAGTTTTTGCAGGTAATTGTTTTGCAAGGACAACTCTTAAGAGATTCAATACGGTTTCTTCAGGAGACGATAGATTATACTTAGACTCTAGTTGATCAACTAGAGATTCGATACTGCGTTTCTGGTCTATCGTAAGTACAAGTTCTCTAATCATGGTTGGCGCGGCGACAACTTTACCCTTCCCGAAGTTTCCTGCGACCATGACTAAATCGAAGATATTAACATCCTCGTCGCCATTGATATCACCCCTACTGTTACCTTTTTTCCCAAATTTTCCGGCTACCATCACTAAGTCGAAGATATCGACTACTTCATCTCCATTCACATCACCAATTAATTCAGGTTCCTCTTCTATGCCCTCGTAAGTAAGAAATTCACCTGCTTTGTCAATGAATCCCCACTTACCTTCTAATTCAACTGGTGCTAATCCTTCAGTGAAATCTCTTACCGAATCAAATTGGGGTTGAATAACTATCCTACCTGCCTTGTCAACGAATCCCCACTTACCTTCTAATTCAACTGGTGCTAATCCTTCAGTGAAATCCCTCACCGAATCAAATTGGGGTTGAATAACTATCCTACCTGCCTCGTCAACGAATCCCAACTTGTGACCTAATTCAACTAATGCCAATACGTCAACGAAATCCTTTATCCACTCAAATTGGGGTTGAACGACTACCTTGTTCGTCTTGTCAATGACCCCTGACTCACGACCTAATTCAACTAGTGTTAACACATCAACGAAATCCCTTACAATGTCCCCCGATTTAGCATCCAATCCAACTAGTGTCAATTCTTTAGTGGAATCCTCTACCTGAGGTTGAATGATTATCTTACCTGTTTCGTCAATGAATCCCAACTTACGGCCTAATTCGATTAATGCTAATACATCAATGAAATCCTTTATCCACTCAAATTGGGGTTGAACGACTACCTTGTCCGTCTTGTCAATGACCCCTGACTCACGACCTAATTCAACTAGTGTTAACACATCAACGAAATCCTTTACAATGCCACCCGATTTAGCATCCAATTCAACTAGCTTCAACATATCAATAGTATCTTTTATCCACTCAAATTGGGGTTGAATGATTATCTCACCTGTTTTGTCAGTGAATTCTGGCTTACTATCTAATTTAACCAATTTCAATCCTTCAATAAAATCTTCCACCTGATCAAACTGAGGTTGAATGACTATCTCACCTGTTTTGTCAATGGCTCCCCATTTACCATCTAACTTAACTAGTGCGTATCCATGATGAAAACCCCTTTCATCACGGATACCCCATGTTATCATTGGATTTACCTCCGAAGGAAAAACCAATGAACTTTGGAATGGAACTGGGATTACCTCCTGTGCAAAAGAGATAATACAAACAACAAAACACAAGAAAAACGCTGAAAAATCTTTACGGAATTTCATATTAACCTCACACATAGATGAATTCGAACATCCATGCATAGACTTATACACGAGATTTTCTTGTTAGTCAAGGAACTAACCCTCTTGTCAACATCAACAATTACTACTCTAAATTTCTTCCAAAGCTGAATCGGCCTGATACATAACTTCAATAGTTCAAATCCAAGAAAAAGAAGAATCTTTATCCATCTCGTAGATAACTTAGTCAATCTAAAACACTCTAGAGAACTATCATCCAACATAAAAAATACTATCATATGTTTTTTAATTCTTAATCATTGCGACCACATCTCTTTGCTAACATTCAAGGTGAAATGCGTTCCATCATGCTAATGAGAATTAGATTATTGACACATGAAAATCACCTGAACGTATCGACCTTCAGATTGATCAACAAGTTACCAAACTAGTTCTAGGAGAAAATGCTTTGTCGGTAAAAGCGGAGAGATCGCGTTCTCCGTCAGGCCTAAGTTGAACTAGGTGATACCTATCAACTGGAAGATACACTGGAACCCAAGCTGGCAGGGAAATTGGATACCGTCAATCACATTCCCTTGAACCAATCAATTTACATTTGCGTCTTATAATACAATGACCGACTTATATACGACATCATATGTTGTCTTAATGTAAGGGGAAAATCTTGATCAAATTTGACGTACCTGTCTTCATCTCATTGTAAGGGTAATTTGCGTGAAAAAGCACAATTTATTTTTCTCAATCTTTTTCTTACCGCTTATTTTTCTCCATTTTGCATCCTCTAACTCATCTGTAGAAGAAATGGTTATAACAAACAATCTCGTCTTGAAAAAAAGAATATTTAGACTCATCGACCAATCTATTGAATCCACTTTAAAAACTCCAATAGCAACTGAAAAAGAACTTAGCAAAATACACCCATCTATCCTAGTAACAATCCAGTCAGAAATCCATCTAAGAATACGAGAACGACATGGCAATATAGAAAAATTGGCGGAGGTTACTAGTTCTAAATCTTTAGATAATGCTCAAATAGTGCTAAATCAAACCATTCAGAAAAGCATTTATGAATTCATAGATCAAGGTTTTTTATCTTTAATTGTAGAATCACATTCCCCATTCAATCCAACTCAGTTAAATCTACTAAAAAATATCGGCGCACGTGTTCAATATCGATATGATCGTATTCATAGTATCTCAGTTCGGATACCCCTAAATAGAATTGTTAACTTAGCCAAATACGCATTCATCAAAAAAATTTGGTCCGATGGACAATCGAACCTAGCGATCAATGACAATAATATTATGCAGACTGGCGCAGATGCTACTCAAAAATTCGGTGTCATTGGAAAAAACGTACGGGTAGCAATTATTGACACTGGTATTGATCACTCACATTCAGAATTTGAAGGAAGGATAATTGCCAAACGTGGAAATCGTGATCCATCACACTGGCATGGTACACACGTCGCTGGGATCATCGGTGCCAGTGATGATGGTGAAGGCATGACCGGGATTGCTCCGGGTGTATCTTTGATTGACGCACCTATCATTCCTCGTAGGTTCTGGTATCAAGGTGAATATGCCGACACAATTGATGCCATTAATTGGGCTGCTGATTCTGTCAGTGCGGATATCATTAACATCAGTATGGGTTGGGGACCATGGGAATATGATAGGAACGGTTTGGATCCAATGAGCAGGACAATTGATCTCATTGTCTCAGAAGGTAAATGCGTTGTAGTTGTCGCTGCGGGAAATAGTTCCGAACAGTATGATCAGGGGGTAGCAACCCAACACCCTGAGCAAGGAAAAGTGTGGATTTATCAACATGATATTGAGGTTGCCGGAACTATGCAAGTAACCCTCTGGTGGAAAGGTAAAAACAGTGATCTTGATCTAGTTCTGGAAAATAACAGTGGAGAAGAGATCATTTCCAGTCGTACACACCGGGTGTTTGGTTGGTTTGGCAGACCTAGAGGTCAGACAATGTATGGTGCTTATTATGAACAAATCATATACAGGCCACAAATGCCACGTAAACTGAAGGTTAGAGTCGAGGCATATTTTGTTCCAGAAAACCAAACTTATGAAATTTGGCTGGATGAAAATGCTAGATTTTTGAACGTGAATGAGGACCAAAAATCCAAGACAATCACCGTGCCCGGATATGCAGAACATGCAATTACTGTTGGGGCAATAAATATCGATGATGAAAGTATCGCTGCTTTCAGCAGTCGAGGTCCAAGTGAACATCAGTTTCCACTGATTAAACCTGAAGTCGTATCCCTAGGTGGCGTAAGTAACAATTCGGAATTGGGCATTTATTCCACCATGTGGAACAACAGTTACGGCTATGCCGCCGGTACGAGCATGGCCGCACCGCATGTATCCGGTGTTGCAGCTCTTATTCTGGATGCAGTGGGGAAAGACAATCTTGATCAATGGAATTTGCATCCATTTGAGGTTAAAAGCGCAATTATCAGGAGTACGATCAATTCACCAACTGACACCATCGATGAGCCTAATAACATCTACGGTGCAGGCATTGTAAAATCGAATAATGTCATCTTTACCAACGAGATAAATGGAAATGAAATATTAAGTTACCATATCTATCCAAAGATTATTAAAACAGATTTTGGTGACCATCAGCTAAGTACTGAAACAGATTTAAACATGGTGATTCGCTGGCAAAACACAGACTCTGATCTTGACATCTACATCTACAATAACCAAGGAGATCTTGTTGCTAATTCCTCCAAACTGGGCACGAATTATGAACAAGTTAGTGACGATATATTTTCGGAAACTGATTCAAACTTAACTCTAAGCATTGTGAATAAAACTAAACAATTGGTTAGTTTCACTGGCGCTTCGACTTATCCTTTCAAGCAACTAAATTCTGCTTTCCCTTCAGCCAATATCAAGGTAAAACCAGCACAGATTGATTTCGGTGCTGTCCTCGCTGGAACCACCAAGCGTCTACCATTGAGAATCGAAAATAATGGGGTACAGCGTTTGTTGATTACTCAGGTAATTTCAAACGATAACCGATTCTTTACAGACCAGACAAACTTCTTTATTAATCCTGAAAGCAGTAAAATTTTGAATCTCGTGTTTAGGCCAGTTAACCAAGATCCTCTGGTCAAAAAGATAACCATTCAAAGTAATGTGGGAAATGTCGTTGTAACTGCTATTGGTGGAATTGAGACTTCCGCTCAAGAAAGTAAATTTGCATTAAACCTAAAACAGGGATTGAACTTAATTTCCATCCCTTTGAACTCTGACACCCCTATGTTAGCCAGTATCTTTGCCGATCAAGTTGGGGCAACACTAATTATTCAATATGATACCGAAAAGAGAAATTTTGTCTCCTTTATCCCAAACTTTGATAGATCCGATTTCCAACTTGTCGGCGGTAAAGGATACATTGTAAATCTAATTAATGATTACAATATTGTCTTCAAAGGTCATGCTTGGAATAATGTGGATGGGGCTCCACCTTCAGTCAAAAATCACAATATAGTTCGAACATGGGTTTTTGCTTTGGTCGGAGCGGCTAAGTTCCCAGGTTTATCCTGGATAAAAGCAACCAATCGTAGAAATGGACTTGAATGGAGTGGACAAGTGGAAGCAGGTCAGTTTAAAGCCATCATCATTGATCCAAATCAACAATCTATCGTTCAAACTGGAGATAGAATCGACGTCATCGGATTTGATCAAATGGGAACCCGTGTGTCGGAACCCCTGACAATATTTATTAATCAACAAGATGTTATTAAAGTATATCGGGTTTTGCGTTTTAAACGAAGACTTATCCCAGATCGGACAAGATTGCTCCCGAACTATCCAAACCCTTCTAACCCTGAAACATGGATACCATTTGAACTCAGCCAAGATGGTGAGATATCAATAACCATTTATGATATTTCAGGAACACCAGTTAGAACCATTAGGGTCGGTTATGTAGAAGCGGGAAGCTATACAAGTCAATCAAGAGCTGTCTATTGGGAAGGAAAAACTGATGCTGGTGGAAAAGTTGCCAGTGGTATATATTTCTGCGCACTGAGAATGGATACATCCGTATTTACACAGAAGATAATTATCTTGAAGTGAGTTGAATTGTATAGAAACTATCTGACATCTTCAACAAAAAGATAAGGTTTCAGCACGAGTTTACTAACCCACAAAATACAAGGAGAGACACAAACCATGAAATTCGCTATGATTCTGATCTTAGTCTTAGCGGTTGTTCTAGCAACACCACACCTCAACTATGCCAAAATCGTCGGTGTCTGGCTTTTTGATGAAGCTGGTGGAAAGGTAGTCAATGACGCTTCCGGCAATGGTCATGAGGGCCAGATTGTGGGCGCAGTAAAATGGGGTAAGGGAAAATTCGGAGCGGCCTTGGCCTTTGATGGTGGAAACGTCACCATTCCACATCATGACAGTATGAATCTTATTCAGTTTACGATTACGGCCTGGATAAAAGTTCCGAAGATTGTAAATCCTTACCTGATGATAGCAGGTAAAGAAGCGTGGCCAGACCGAAATTACTCGATGTGGATTCGACCCGGCGTAATGACGTTTGGTTTCACAACACCAGGCGCAGCCCAAGATATCCAAGTTGGCAGCAAAGAGGTAACGGATGACAAATGGCATTTTGTCGTTGGCACCTATGACAAGAAGGTGCTCACGCCCTACGTCGAGGGTGAGAAGCTTGGCACACGTGCTGCAGGGCCAAAACCAGCGACCAACAAGGCACCTTTTATGATAGGAGCTCAACCTCCGAACGGCGGGGGACCACTCAAGGGAATGATCGACGAAGTTGCCGTCTACGACACAGCTCTAGATGAAAAGGAAGCGCAGGTAGGAGCCTCTCTCACAGCAAACACAACAAAAGTAATGCACTCTTTATAGGAAAGCGATCATGAACTCGACTACTAAGGTAATTTTGAGAAAGAGAAGCAAGTAGCAGAATCTAACAGCCAAATTAATGAACCTCTCAAGCAACAGAATCAAGCATAACAACTATCAGCAATGCAGCAGAAAACTATAGAACGAAAAGCAATTGCAGATTGGCGACATGCGTCGTAATCGTTCCATATTCGCTTGTATTCGAGAGGTCTTTTATACCACATCCAACACCTTATCCCACACAATCCTTCATACAAATCGGGAGAAGCCAGATAACTTCTCCTAGCTTACAATCTATCCTAAGGAGCAGCTTCTTATTCTTACAGAGACACACTCAGGCTGTCGTGGCGATTGCAAACTTCATCCTCCAGCCCAGAAAAACCACGAAACCACGGTTTTTCCCCCTGTTTTTTTGCGGTTGCTCTTATTAAGGGAATCTGATTTACAGAATCAGTGTCTCTTTTGTTTTCTATCTCAAAATGACCATTTTTTTTATGGCATCGTAGCCTGAAGTCGTTAGTCGATAAAAGTAAGCGCCGCTTGACACTGATTCTCCCAACTGGTTTTTACCATCCCAATAAATTGCCCGATTAGTGGCAGTGTAAAACCCTACTTTCTTATGTCCAAGATTAATGGTACGAATAATCTTCCCTTCGATATCGTAGAGCCGCAAAACAACTGACGTTGGCTGCGCCAATTGAAACGGAATCCAGGTCTCTGGATTAAACGGATTTGGGTAATTCGAGAGCAATTGGGTTTGACGAGGCAAACGACTAAATCCACCAGTTTTGATTTTAGCCTGAGACGATATTTTCAAGCTTGAATTGGGTTGAACAGAGAAGGATTGTGGATCGACTTCCAAGCCCAAATCGGCATAATCAAAAATGAACACAGCACCTGCATCCTTTCCCGCACTATCATCTCCATGAATTCCAACAATAATCTTCTCACCACTCATCCCTAACGTACCACCAAAACGATCGTATGCCTGTCCACCTTCCGATATTGTGGAAAAAATAACTGGAGACCAGAACTCTCCCATGCGAGTAAAGGAATAAACTGAGCCCGTACTCAATGTAGGAGGGGCATCTTCCCGATTGGGAGTACTATTATCTGTATCACGGTCGGGGGCACCGATGACAACTGCCCTGTCACTCAATGCAATAGCAAGGCCAAAATGATCTTCTACACCGGGCTCATCGGCAATAAACTTGGTTTGTTGTGACCAATTCCCTCGCTGGTAGATAAAGGCGTAGGCCGAACCCGCATCCGGCGCGTCGCCTATTTCAGGTGCAGTAACATCGTCTAACCATGCACCAATAATGGCGGTATCTTTTTCAGTAGCAACAGCAATACCAAATTGGTCACCTATGGCCGCATCAGCTGCTATCAATTTGGCCTGTTGAATCCATGTTTCTCCCTGTTTGACAAAAACATAGGCAGCTCCTGCATCATCACCAACAACACCATTCTTCGGCGCTCCAACAATAACAGTCTGCTGATGTATATCAACTGAATAGCCAAAGGCATCTCCTGGTGTTGAATCGTTCGCCTCCAGTTTGGCCTGCTGGCGCCAAATCGCATTTTCACGGGCAAAAATAAACGCTGCACCAGCTTGCCGGTTGGCTCCATGCGCCCCAACAATTGTCAAATTCCCATCAATAGCAACAGAATAACCAAACAAGTCTCCAGTTGCCAGATCTTGTCCGGTTATTTTAGCTTGCTGGTTCCATGCACCTGACGACCTTGCAAAAAGGTACGCTGCTCCAGAGTCAATCCCAGCATCATCCATGCTATGAGCACCAACGATGATGGTGTTTTCATCGACTGCGACAGCATGTCCAAACTGTGCTCCAATAACCGCGTCATTGGCTGTCAAAATTGACTGCTTATCCCATCGGGTTTCACCTTTATCATCAGTTAGATTGGCATAAACGTATACTGATCCCGTGTTGATCCCACGCCTATCATCTTGCCTGGAACCCACAACGGCCGTTTGGTCCGTGATTGCCACTGAATAACCAAATTCGTTCTCCGACGAACTAACAGTGTCTATCAATTTGGCTTGTTTGATCCATTTTCCGCCTTGTGTAGCGTAGATGTAAGCAGCTCCTGAAAGCGCACCACCTGCACTGTGAGAAATTGAGCCAACGACTACTGTATTACCATTGATAGCAACAGCATAGCCGAGGCCATCACCTTCCATCGCATCATGAGGCAACAATTTAGCAGTCCGTATCCATTGCCCTTCGCGTTCCCTGAAAATGTAAGCGGCTCCCGTGGCTCCACGTTCAACTTGTTTTTCCCATTCATCATTATCATCTTGAGGTGATCCAACAATTATGGTCTGATTTTCCAACGAAATAGAATGACCAAAACTGTTGCCGGACCGAACAGTTAATGCAACACCATTCTGACGCCAGATATTATCTTGAAAATAGAAAAAGTAAACCGCTCCATTTCCAGCCGAGCCACCTTTAGGAACCCCAACGGCGAAGATCTCTCCATTTGTTTTTACTGTGTGACCAAAATTGTGTTTCTCACGTGTCCTCCGTCCGATAACTTTGGCTTCCTGTATCCAAGATTCGCCACTTTTCCGAAATACATAAGCAGCACCAGAATCACTGTTAATTCCTTTACCATCTTCTCTGATAGCGCCTACCACAGCCAGGTTATCATTAATCGCAACCGAGTATCCAAACCAATCGAAGGCATCGCCGTCGTTTGCTACCAATTTGGCTCGTTGCACCCACCCATTTCCCTGACGTGCAAATATGTAGGCTGCGCCCGAATCTCCCTTTGGTGCGTTGCAAAAATACGCACCAACAATCAGATTCTTACCGTCGAAATCTACCGCATTACCGAAACGATCATTTTCCTCTGTGTCATTTGCATTCACATTTGGCTGGCGAATCCATTGATCATCTCTTCGGGTATAGACAAACACAGTACCGTGACTCTTGGAGTCCTCACTGTACCTTGGCATCCCAACGACCAAAGTATCTCCTCTCAGTGCAATTACGCTTCCGAATTCATCATTCAACTTGAGATCTTCCGGGATAATCCGAGTCTGCTCCACCCAACCTATCTCATCACGAACGAAAACAAAAATTGCACCGGCGTCGTTGCCAGCACCCGGCACCCCAACCATTGCAATCTTACCACTTACCACCACGCTCTTACCCATATGATCATCAAGCACCGATTCAACCAAAATTTTAGTTGAATCAGCCTGCACCCAGTTAACAAGCATGATAACAACGAATGTAAGAATAGCTTGTAATCGAAAATTTATTTGTGTTAGCATCTATTTCACCTCAAAACCTTTCACGAGTTCAAACCCTTTTATATGCATTTCTGATCTGCCTCCGGATTGTATTCCTCTTCTCTGGATCTTAGCCTTTACTATTCTGCCGCAATTTCGGTGCTAATTGGCTCATGCAAGGTCAGCGATCGATTCCTGAACGGCCACAATCGTATCCGCGATATCATCCTCGGTATGGGACAAAGAAAGAAACATCGGATGGTTAGGGTGTAGATAGAAGCCACGTGCCAAACACCCCTGGAGCATAGCGAGACAGCGATCTCTCTCTTCCTCTGTTACGTTGGGCTTGGGCATCGGTCCCAGACCAGATAGACGATAGCCTAGACTACCCGCTTCACAGGCCTGGTTGACACCTTCGATGAGACGATTCCCGATTTTCCACTGGTAGATGATCCCGTCCCGACGTTTCATTTCCTCGATGACGGTTGTCAGCGCGACCAGGCTGGGTAAGTCACAGTGAAACGTGGCTGCTAACCAAGCGGACTGGCAACGCTTGCTGGACAAAATTTCCTTGCGTCCGACCACGAAGCTACCCGGGTAACCATTGCAACAAGCCTTGCCGAAGGTCGCCAAGTCGGGCATGATACCGTAATACTCGCTGCCACCACCGTAAGCAACCCGAAAGCCAACTTTAGGTTTCGTCGAAGACGCACAGTGCTCCATACTACCAGTTTAATTCGAACATTGATTTTATCATAAGCGAAATATATTTGCAACAATCATGTTTCAAGAAAACTATAGTGTCTACTTGCATCCAATATACCTCGTTAAAGGAACTTATCAGCACCTTTTTGCTATTTATATTTTAATTTAATCTTTCCTAAATGTTAAAAAAAAGAGGTATAGAACATCATGATCACGGTTGCAAACCGGATTTATGTTTCACCCGAATATGTAGAAGAATTTGAAGAGCGTTTTCGAAATCGGGCAGGTTTGGTTGATGGCATGCCAGGATTTATTTTGAATCGAGTATTACGTCCGGTAAATGAAGGGGATCCGTATATCGTTTTCACATTGTGGGAATCGAGAAAAGATTTTGAAAACTGGATTAGATCAGACGAATTTACCAAAGGACATGCCAAATCCGGTAGTTTGCCTGAAGATGCGTTTACGCAACCAAATAAACTGGAGTTACATGAGGTCTTTTTGGACTCAAGCCAACCAAATTTGAAAGAGGAACCCCACGGTGGGCCATTTAAAGTACATTGACCTTAAAGTATAAATCGGGGATAGAGACTCGCTTTAGAAATCGAGCGTGAAGGAAATACGATGGGTTTGACCTAGGTCGCCGAATGGAACAAAGGCATAATCGATTCGATAGGTTGTGGTGGCGTAACCGAACCCTCCGCTTAACTTGGAGAGGAATTCAAATTCGTTCCCATTCCGACTCTGATAGCCGCCTCTGAGGACTAACCCATTTTGGAAGACGTACTCCAACCCAAGATGTAGATCTGTCGGCCAACCACGAGCGGAATTGACATCCGCAGCCAGGATCAGTTTGTTCTCTTTGGGTTGGGTTGGCGGTTGCCCTTCCTGCAATTGAGAAATATCTACTGGCGTTTGAATAGATATCGTATAAGCAATACCTATTCGGAGATATCTGATGACTGGCATTGGATCAAGGTCGAATTTTTGTGGGCGACCACCAACATTTTTAAGGATAGCACCAAAGTGAAGCCCTTCAACGGGCAGTTGATAGAAAATACCAATATTCATACTATTGAGTTGGACTTTCATGTTTGATATTGGCTTGTTAGCTACAAAATTCACATTTTTTTGAGCAACCTGATAGGCAGCGCCAATTCGGATTCCTTTATAAGCACCACTTCCTGCGGCAACACGGACCACCGTATTATTGTAATCGAAGAATCCATTGTGTTGATCTGAATTGATGGTATGTGGTATCTCACCTGTCCACACATACGAAATATCCGAACCAAGAGTTAGCCATTTCCCAAAAGATTGCGCAAACCCAATCCACTCATAACGAATACCCGCTAACCATTCGGAGTGCATAGCAGAAAACTGAGGACGAGCCAGCCGACCCAGTCCTGAGGGATTCCAGTAAATTGAATTCACATCATCCGCCACAGCAACAAAAGTATCTCCCATCGCCGATGCACGGGCACCAACACCAATTTTGAGAGCAGCCCAGCCATCTCTACCTACATTAAGATTCACCGCCTTTACATCAACGATGTTGACAATAATCAGAATGGTGACAATAAGAATCAACTTTATGTGTCTTTTGAAATTAGACCTTTTGTATTTCATAACCAATGGTGTGACAAAAGATGTATAGTATGAATTAATTAGCCATCAAACTCAAATCCTATCATAGCACAGAAAACCGCTGAGAGACAAGGCCTTTCCTATCTTAGCTCGGTTGGCATACAGGATTATGATTAAGAACTGGAGGATCGGCACAGAAATGTCCAGATCAAGCTATTTTAACTTCAAATAAGGAAATGTGATAGGAACTGATTCTGCTAAGTGGCATGTGTGGCGTTAGCTGATACGAAATATCAACGCCGAAACCGTGTCAGAAAACATTGAAACTTGATGTCGGAAACATCGTCATACGCCTTGGGAGCAGAACGATTCGATTTCTGCAATCGTTATTAAAGATCAAACAGCAAGTTATCTATCACTTTGAGACGGTCTTGAACCCAAATCCCAAGTACAATGATGCGTATGCTCAATTCAAGCAATAGAGGTAATTCCCCCTGCCGCTTTAGGCATTGACATCCTTTCGTTTTTCTTTGTATACTACAGTCGCTGTAAAGCCAGATAAAAGCTACCTACTAAAGGGCATTATGACAACAATCTCTGAATTTTTCCAAGGGAAGATTGTGCTTATCACAGGCGCAACGGGTTTCGTAGGGCAGCCTCTGGTTGCAAAGATTTTAACCAGCTTACCGACAGTCCAAAAAATCTACCTGATTATCCGGGATACCGTTGGATCCAACGGTACCATCAAAACGGCACAGGAACGCCTGGAAACCGAGTTTTTTAACTCCAGTGTCTTTACTCAGTTACGTCAGATTCATGGGAAAGAGTTTGAGGGTTGGATTGGTCAAAAAGTATTCGCCGTTAGTGGAAATTTAAGTCGCGAAAAACTTGGATTATCTGAAGACTGGTACACTAAATTAATTAGAGAAGTCCAAATTTTTATTAATAGCGCGGCCATTGTTCAATTTGACGCTCCAATTGACGATGCCATACGGATGAACGTTATCTCTGTTCAACACGCAGTTGAGTTCACACGTCAATGCGATAATGCCGTCTTCGTTCATATTTCAACGGCCTACACATGTGGCAATCGGACTGGTCGAGTCCCCGAGGAATTGCACCTTCCCTACGAGGATTTAGTGAAGGAACTACGCGGCAAAGAGTATCCTCCTCCCGAAACCTTTGAGGCAGAGATAGAAGGAATGCTTGGAATTGGTCAGCGGATTCGGGAGCAAATAACTCAATCGGAGGATTCATTCCAATCCTTTGGAGAGATCACTAAAAAATCAAGAAAAAAGTGGGTAGAGGACCAACTTATTAAAGCTGGTCGAAATCATGCTTCTATGCGCGGTTGGAATGACATCTATACCTATACCAAAGCATTAGGAGAACAAGCAGTTGCGAAAATGCGTGACAACCTTCCCGTAGCGATTATCAGACCCTCTATTATTGAAAGTAGCCTCGAAGAACCGTCACCTGGATGGTTGGCAGGCCTACGAATGGCGGATCCAATAATTATTGGATTTGGTAAAGGGCGGCTTCCAGATTTTCCAGCTAAACCAAATATTACTTTGGATATTATCCCTGTTGACATCGTTGTCAATGCAACACTGGCAGCAGCGACAAGATCCTATGACAATGGTGGGATTGAAATTTATCATATATCAAGTGGTCACACTAATCCTTTATCTTTTCAACGTCTACACGATTTGACAATTGAATATTTTAGGAAACACCCAATGGTTGATAAAGGAAATCCTATCTCAATATCAGAATGGAAGTTTCTCTCAAAAGAGAAATTCGCAAGAAAGTTTGAGGGAAAACTTCGTCACCTCAGAACACTCAGCTGGATCTTGAAGAAAACCCCGATGAAATGGGCTTCAAAAAAGAATCGACGTATTTCTATCCTTCAAAATGCGATTGAGAGGTTGCTCTATTACACTGATATTTATGGTCCATATGCAAGTTTAAATTTCGATTTTGAGACCAGAAAGGCGACCGAATTACATCAGTCCCTTTCACCAGAGGAACAGCAAATCTATAACTTCGATCCATCTCGAATCGACTGGAAACATTATCTACAACAAATCCACATCCCAGGCATCAAGCACCATATTTTAAAGATGGAAGATGAGCTCGACCATTTGGAGAGAAATGCAGAGGGAAAAAGATACTCAGATGAATCAGACAAAATAGCACCTAACTTTCAAAATATTCCAAGCTTGCTAAAGTGGAGAGCGGATAAACTTCCGGACAAGGTAGCGCTTCAAATTAAGAGGCAAGAAGGTTGGGTTCGCTACACATATAGCGATTTCTATGATCTTTCGCGCCGTATAGCGAGCTCACTGTGGGAGAGAGGCTTACGCAAGGGGGATCATGTTATTTTATTTTCTGAGAATCAGCCCGAATGGGGAATCGCGTATTTTGCCGCCTCTCAGCTTGGTTTGGTCCTCGTTCCTATAGATCAACAAACATCGTCACGTGAAGTTTATGCCCTAGCTAATTTCACTTCAGCAAAAGCTATACTTACGACTACCAATTTGTTTAGTCGTCTTGAGAAATTTGTTGGCAAACCGACCGAAAACCCACCTCAATGCCTTAACGTTAATAACTTCTGCCAAGTCTTTGGGACCACTCAACTCAGCCGTCTTGATTTACCTGATCTATCTGATGAACTCCCCAAAATTAAAATTGAACCGGATGAGATAGCATCGATTATATTTACTTCCGGTACAGCTGCGGATCCGAAAGGAGCCATGCTGTCACATGGAAACTTCATTTCAAACGTTCTAGCAGTTGCAACTGTTTTAGAACCTTATGAGACTGATCAAATGCTATCAGTTTTACCGATGTACCACGCACTGGAATTTACCAGTGGATTTCTAATGTCAATTTACGGTGGTACAACAGTGACTTATCTTAACTCTCCAACTGCCATGCTTGAAATTATGCGTGAAACGCAAACGACAGTGATGGTTGCGGTGCCAAGGTTTTTTCAAATGCTTTACAACACTATTATGCGCCATCTAACGAAATCGGCCAACTTGGCTATAAACAGCACTCCATTAAACGTGAAATTTGATGCCGATATAATTCAAAAGGCACATCAAGCTATGGGAGGGAAAATACGTGTTTTTGTCAGCGGTGGTGCCAGTTTACCGAATACAGTTTACGATAATTTTAATCGCCTTGGGATCACAATTCATCAAGGTTATGGCCTAACAGAGTCGGCCCCAGTCTTAGCAGTTACCCCCTATAAAAAAAGTCGTCGTTCATCTGTTGGTTTTGCTGTCGACGGGACAAAGGTTGAAATTAAAAACGCAAACTTCGATGGAATTGGTGAGATTGTCGCCAAAGGTCCCAGTGTAATGCGTGGTTATTACAAGAATCCGGAAGCTACAGAAAGAGCTATCATAAACGACTATCTCCACACCGGTGATTTGGGGTGTTTTGACGATGACGGATATCTCTATATCACAGGGCGCAGTAAGGAAGTCATTGTAACTAGCGCGGGAAAAAATGTGTACCCAACTGAAATCGAGGCTCTTTATTGTCAGAATGAAATGATTGATGAACTCTGCGCCGTTGGAATTAGTCTTACCGACGCAATCAGCGAAGAAGTACATGTGGTTATCAAGCCACAAGAAAATAATGAACTTGCTCAGGAAGCAGTCGAGCAGGTAATACGCGGTCACATGAAGACATGCGGAGAGGAGTTACCTTCATACCAGCAGATTCATAAGAGTCATTTCCTATGGCATGATCATCTGCCGAAAAAAGGAAATGGAGAAATCGATCGACACCAGGTCAAACGATGGGTAGAAAAACATACCGTGACCAAAAGCAGTGAACCCTCGGCAAATTTAGTTGCAACACCTCTAGAAGATTGGGAGTGGAGAATCATATTAGAATTGAGCCAGATGTCAAATGTCCCTGCCTACCAAATTGGGACTAAAACGGACATTGATACAGACTTGGCACTCGACTCAATTATGAAAGTTGAGTTACTTTTGTTACTGGAAAACGAAGGGCAGAAACACATACCAGATGAAATCGTATCTGGGATTCAGACAGTTGGTGACATATTTAAAGCCATTAGAAAAATCAGATCGACCACATTCCAAGCTGATGTGGTGCCAGATATTCACACTGTGCTGATCAATCAACGTGGTGTTGCCTTGGGGATATGTTCTCAACTGTTTCGAGCTTGTATGTACATCCTATGCCACAGTTATTTTTCTATTCGGTCTGATGGGATAGAACATATCCCCAAAGGCCAACGTTATATTATTGCTGCAAACCATACCAGTCATCTTGACACTATAGCCATCATGACTGCTCTGGGTAGTGAATCACGAAGATTACAAGTGGCTGGTGCCAAAGAATATTTTTTTGACAGTAAGATTAAATCTTGGTTTTTTTCTAATTTCATGAATGTGGTACCATTCGATCGGGAAACTATCTCCCTGCAAAGTCTTAACATGTCAAAGGAAATACTTAATGAAGATCTGTGCCTTCTTATATATCCTGAGGGAACCAGATCTATCGATGGCAAACTGCAATTGTTCAAAGCTGGTTTAGGTGTGCTAGCGCTCAAAACAGGCGTGCCGATTATTCCTTCTTATATTGAAGGCACATATCAGGCATGGCCAAAAGGAGAGAAAAAATTGCGCAAAAGCAAAATCCGGGTCACCTTCGGAGAACCGATTTTTTGTCACCAAGAAAGCGATTTGCTTAATCGCAACAAATATCAGAAGTATCAAGAAATAGTAGCTGACGTTAGATCAGAGATCGAGAGTTTGAAAGCTACTAGTGAGGCTATATAATGAACCTAGATCCCTGTCGAGAAATCTTCTTCCGCTGTGATCGAATTGATCTGATGGAGAAAACAGACGAGGAGTTGCTATTCCAACTGCAACAGCTTCAGAATTGCCGAAATTTAACTAACAATGATTTGCTCGAGCTAGAAATTTTGCGCAAATGGTACGATTACCGTAGCTGGATCGCGTCACCCGAAACACATCAAGAAAAGAAGCAACAGTCTGTTCAACTTCAGATACCAACCTAAATTACAATTTCAAACCCTAAGTCCATTCACCTGCTTTATCGTAGTAAAGCTGGCTTCTGTGGTTTGAATGCTTGTGTGTTCTCTCCAGCAAATGATGGAATAAGACCCATCTAAGTTTATCACCTGCTATATATCTGCCGAATTATGAAGATAGCAATTCTCGTTTCCGGAAGCGGATCAAATCTACAAACGCTAATTGATCAACTTCACTTAGATTCTAATAGTGGCGTAGAAATCGCTGTTGTCATTAGTGACCGACCAAAAGCATACGCACTAGTTAGAGCAAAAAAGGTTGATATTCCAACCTATGTTATTCAACTCAAACATTTTCCCGACCGGAACGCCTTTGATGCCAAAATCTCAGGAATAATTGAGACCCACGAGGTTGAGCTGATTTTACTTGCTGGCTATATGAAAATTTTTCAACCCCCATTTGTGCGGAGATATCGTTACCAACTGATCAATATCCATCCATCATTGTTACCAGCGTTTCCAGGTGCTCACGCTGTAGCGGATACTCTTGCTTACCACACCAAAATTTCTGGTGTTACCGTTCATTTTGTAGACGAAGGAGTTGATACTGGACCAATTATCACCCAAGTACCAGTACCAGTGCTCGACGATGACAACGAATCAAGTTTGCACCAACGAATACAGATAGAGGAACATAAGATCTATCCACAAGTTGTGAAATGGTTTGCTGCAAATCTAATTCATATTGACAACCGAAGAGTAATTATTAAACAAGAATGAAAGCTGATATTGAAATGGCACTTCATCTTGGCACCAAATTTCTGGTGGATCAACAGCAATCATCCGGATGCTTTCAAGGTCAGCTTTCCTCCATGACATTCCCTACCTGCGCTTACGCCTGGACGCAGATTGCAATGGGCAAGCAACCTGATATTTCAATTGTCAACTGGCTTCTAGCCAACCAAGATCAGGACGGCATGTGGTCGCTGGATGCGTCCGGCATTCCAAATCAAAATGCAACTCTTTTCGCCCAATTAATACTTCAGCAGATTCAAAAAGAAAAACCGAATTCAGAAATTCAGGTTGCGCTGAGTAAGATCCCCCTGTTATCAATGAATCTTGGTCTGATTAAGCTAGCATATGCATATCATGGAAATTATGACTGGAATCGGTTGACCCCTCCTAAGTTTGCTATTCCAATTATTAAAATTGTACAAAAGTTTTTAAAAGCCTTTCCCCGTTTACGCCTTTTCCTCAAACCGCCAAAACATCTGATCCCAACTCCCGATTTCTTCTATTCAGAGACTTTCGGTAATCTTTTTATCGCAGAACAACAAACGCTCGTACCAGCTATGTTACTGATAGAATTAGAAGTACAGAAAAGAGCTGATACTATTAACGATCTGTTCTCATGGCTCCAAAGTAAAGTGCTAAGTGATGGCAGTTGGTTTCGTGTAAATTATATCACGGCCTTAGCAACGATCGCCCTGATTGAATTCAGTAAATATTCGGATGATTCTCAAACATTGGCGCTTATTAAGCAAAGTCAATCATGGCTAGAACAAACCAAGAACCCTGACGGCGGATGTCGCGAAGCGCTTAATCTTAATATCTGGGATACTTCGCTCAGCCTGATCGCGCTGTCAGAGGTAGGTAATCCTAACCACAAAGAGCACATCTCAGAAGGAGCAAAATGGCTGATCAAACATCAAAACAGGGAAGGTGGTTGGGCTTTTTCTGGCTTATCAGATGGTGGTTTGCCGTGTGATGCCGATGACACGGCTTTAGCTGTGCTCGCACTGCTAAAATCCGGCTTGCCTGTCAACAATGAGACAGTTCAACATGGGCTTGATTGGTTGATAACAAATCAAGCAGATAATGGAAGTTGGAGCACCTATATTCCTGGTGAAGGAGATGTTGGATGTGTTTCCATTACGGCGCACGCAATTGAAGTGTTCCTAGCGGCAAATGGATACCAAAAACAGATTGACCAAGCCGTCACTTGGCTTGCAACCCACATATCCAGTGACGGTTTTTGGGATGACCTCTGGTTGGCTAAACGAACATATGGAACAGCTTGTGCCATATGCGCTATAGTTAAGGCGAGGCATCATGATATCCCAGCAATTAGAGATGGTATCAAATGGCTCGAAAGTATGCAGAACCCTGATGGTGGTTGGGGAGAAGATATGTTTGGAAATCGGATCGATAGTACAGTTGAACAAACAGCCTGGAGCACATATGCCCTGTTGATTGTTGACCACCAAAGTCCATCTGCCCATCGAGGTTTGGAATTCCTAATCAACCGACAAAATTCAGATGGATCATGGAATGCAAGTTGCGTTGGAATCTACTGGGAAATTATCGGTGGATATATTGATCCGATATACGCATCTGTGTTCCCGATTTTAGCTCTGGATGCTTATCACCGTTGTGAAAATTCCGTTTGAACGAAACCTTCAATCCCAAATGCAGTTTCAAACTGTGTTCTCACTTCCTCGATCCGTTCGCGCTGGGTGTTGACATGTTGGTTGGAGGACGACTTCTCGCTATTACATCACACTTGGTATAGGTAGGGTCTCCTTGGCTAGGCTCATGCCCAACAGCCTTGACAGCAGACTATGCCTGCAGACAACTCTCCTATTGCTTGGAAACTACTTCCTGTATACAGGGTTCCGTCGCCCGGAGAGATACCAACTCAATTTTACTAAACTGCTCGTTGTAGACTTCAATAGTATTCTTGGCTGATGTCGCCAGTCGGCGACGTTGGGCTACTGGCCAATCGTTGGAGAAAGGCTTGGATTCTAGTTGGTCTTAGCCTCTCTGCGACGATTACCCTGATACGGATTGAAGGATTGGCAGTCCCAGTGAACATAGAAAAGAATGTTGAGGCCTCTCCGCGTTAAGTACTTCCAGCATTTGGAGGCATCCCTCAATTCACTGGGGATTGAGATGAAGCTATTGGATATCTAAGTAATCGCGTTGATTATCGTTTATATCCCAAACCCGAGTGTGACAGTTATTGTCCACATCTAACGCCTAGAATAGGCTACAAATACACTTCGAAATAAGTGTTAACTCTGCTTTTCCCTGTTGCTTTTCTCATGAGAATTGCATATACTGGTCCAGGAAACTGCCAGTTAATACTATGGTTGGTTTGCCTAAGTGAGGACTCAGAATGAAAAAAGACTGGCATGCCGAGGAATTTCGGACGATGGTTGCGCTAGGAGAAAGCACGACAGCCGGCGGCTGGAGTACATCGCCAAATCGCTGCTGGGTGGCTACTCTCGCTGCGCTTATCAACGACTTCCAGTCCATCCCGATGGCGTTGGTCAATTCGGGAATCGGAGCAAACGTTATTTCAACTCGTAGCCCCGCCTATATGCACAGCGGAAAGCCTGCTGCGGATGAGCGCCTCAACAAGCACGTGATAGCTCACCGACCGGATCTGCTTACCATCTCCTATGGGCTCAACGATGCGCGCGGAGGTACGTCGCTTGATCTATTTCGAGAGCGGCTGGTTGATCTCGTAGATTGCGTGCGAGAGCATATCGAACCCGTCATCGCGCTTCTAGGTCCGTACTACATGACGGACTTCACTGTGGGAGGACCAGCTTGGAGTCACGCGGACCTTTCTCTGTTCGAGTGTTTCAGCCATGCTGTCGCCGAAGTAGCCACCGAGCACGAATGTCTATACGTCGACCTGCTAGCAGTAAACGGCAGGACAGATTGGATGGTACACTATGATGGTGTACATCAGAATGACCTCGGACACCGGGTCGTGGCCAACCGGATCTTCGAGGTACTGGCCCAAAATTGCTCATGCTTAGCGAAGAAGACCAAGGAGGCAGAGAAAACCAGTATCCGCTGGCGGGATGAGTCAACTTTGAAAACAGACTATGGGTACTAATCCACAGAATGAAACAACCACAATTTAACCAACAGGTCGAGTCGACACGGTAACTCGCTCGTCTCGCTTGAAAGCTGGTCAGCTACGCATTTGGTGTCGGAAAGAAGGAAGGGTGGAGAATACAATATACAAATTGAAAGACGGGCTTCCCTCTCAATACTGGGAGCGAGTATTGTCGGGGTTGACTAACCATTAATGAGTTTTGATGGTCAGTCAACACCAAGCTAGCGTTAGATTCAAGGAGAAAGATGAAACGACCAAACATACTGTACATTCTTGCCGACGATTTGGGTTGGCAGGACCTCAGCATCGATGGTAGTGACTTCTATGAGAGCCCAAATATAGATCGTATTGGGTCCGAAGGAATGCGGTTCACGCGAGGCTATGCGGCTTGTCAAGTCTGCAGTCCTTCACGAGCGAGCATTCTTACAGGTAAGTACACGCCGAAGCATGGTATTACAGATTGGATCGGTGCTCCGTCTGGAGAGGCTTGGCGAAAGGCTGGCCGATTCAGCAAAATGCTTCCACCTGATTACGAGCGTGGCCTTCGTGCTGAAGAAATCACCTTTGCTGAAGTATTCCGGCGCTCAGGGTATCGTACCTTCTTCGCAGGGAAATGGCACCTTGGGGATGAAGGAGCTGATCCTGAGGATTTCGGATTCGAGATCAATAAGGGAGGATGGAGGGTTGGCTCGCCAAGCGGTGGGTATTTTGCTCCTTGGAACAACCCGAAGCTTGATTCAGGTCCAGATGGTGAATCACTGCCAATGCGACTTGGCCGGGAGACGGCAAAGTTCATCGGCAATCACAAAGATGAGCCATTCTTAGCCTATCTGTCATTTTACTCTGTTCATGGGCCAATACAGACAAGCAAAGACAGATGGGAGAAATTTAGGAGAAAAGCAATCACTCAGGGAACACCGGAGAAACGTTTCATATTCGACAGGAACTTGCCTGTGCGACAAGTGCAGGACTGCCCAATCTATGCGGGCATGATTGAGGCAATGGATGACGCCATTGGTCTGGTTCTCGATACACTTGACAAACATGAACTAACCGAGAACACGATCGTCTGTTTTACATCGGACAATGGAGGGGTATCGTCCGGCGATGCGTACTCTTCATCCATGCTACCACTAAGGGGAGGAAAGGGACGCCAATGGGAGGGAGGCATTCGTGAGCCATTCTATTTCAGGTTCCCAGAACTAATCAAGGCCAATTCGACCTGCGGCGTTCCGGTGTCGGGGATCGATTTCTACCCCACATTCCTGGAGCTTACCGGGATTCCCATCCCGCAAGAGCAGGTGATCGATGGCAGAAGCATTGTTTCATTGTTGAGCGGTGAGCAGGACAGGGAGATTGCCGAGCGCGATCTGTTCTGGCACTACCCACATTACGGCAACCAAGGAGGGGATCCTTCGTCGATCATTAAAAACGGTCCATGGAAAATGATCCATTACTACGAAGATAGTCATGATGAGCTGTACAACCTGGATTCCGATCCGGGTGAGCGGAACGATGTGATTGCCGACAACAGGACCAAGGCAACGGAGCTACGCCAACGCTTGGACAGTTGGCTGGCCGAAGTCAGTGCCAAGTTCCCCGTCCCCGATCCGCAATACGATCCTGAGAAGGAAAGGGCTCGCCTACACAAGTTGGAGCATGAGTTGATGCCGAAGCTCGAAGCAGAGCATGCCGAGTACCTGAGCCCAAGCTGGCAGCCAAACGAAGACTGGTGGGGAAGCCAAGTAACGATTGACTAGCTAAAGAAAGAATCGAGCAACCAACTGAACGAAACAAATGAAAGCGCGGCTTTCATTTGCGCCTCAGTTGAACCGTCCTTTCAATCAATTTCCACACTTTCACGGAGAATTATCACGGAGGAGCATAAGCAATGGAAGCAGGGGACCAGGGGCTACGTGCCTGAGTCACCTTCGTGGTGACTAGGACTAGCTGAAGCATGTCCGTTCAGCATCCGCGATACACAGAACCTGGGGGTGGTGAAAGGAAACGTGTGGAACTCCGTTGATTGTCTGAACTGGAATCAGGTATCTGCCGAGACGCCTTTTGGCGTGAGGGGATACAGGGAGCAGATAGTCTTAACTGAAGCTCGACAAGTTGGATTTTGTTGAATGTTATGCCTGGTTTTCCGCCAGCAAGCCGGATGCAGGTAACGGCAAATAGCTGTACCTACATCCGAAACGTTAGTTAGTTTCAATTCTAAGTGATACTACCGTAGATTGTTTTTGAGTTGGGAATTCTTTTAATACAGTTTGTTAATAAATACATAAGAAGTAAAACGATGGGTAATTTCGAATTTGCCTGTAATTTGTTTGAAAAGTTTTTCACTCAAACAGAAATCCAAAATGCACTCGACCTGATCTATATTTCGAACGTTATTGATGGAGGAAAGTGGCATCAACGAATGGGAGAGATGGCACCTATCAACTTCCTATTAGCCTACAGAACCATGCCAATCTTCTTTTATTCCATTCTTTCGTTTTTCCTGCTAGCATCCTTTAACCTCACTGCCGCAGCGTCTAATCCCGTAAAGGTCTTTATCCTTGCTGGTCAATCTAACATGGAAGGGAAAGGAAAAGTTTCCTTGCTTGAGTACCAGATCACCCAGCCTGAGACAGCGAATCTCTTTGATCACCTGCATAAGGACGGCAATTGGATTGAACGTGAAGATGTCTGGATTAAGTTTCTCGACCGAAAGGGTAATCTCACTGTTGGTTATGGCAGCCCAGGATGCATTGGCCCTGAACTCGAGTTTGGCAACACAATCAGTGAAAAATACGATGAGCAAATCCTGATCATCAAGACGGCTTGGGGCGGCAAAAGTCTTCACCTTGACTTTCGTCCGCCAAGCTCAGGTATGCCCGCTCAAGAAGTAATCAACGAGATGCTTAAACGCGCGAAGGAAAAACAACCCGAGATTATCATGGCGGACATAAAAGCCAAGGTAGGTTACTATTATCGGGCAATGTTGGCCGATGTATCTGATACTCTCAGCAATCTCAAAGAGTATTTCCCTGCTTACGAAGGTCAGGGATATGAGATCTCCGGATTCGTTTGGTTCCAAGGTTGGAACGACATGATCAATCCAATTGCTACTGCCGAATATGCGGAGAACATGGCCAACTTCATCCGTGACGTTCGCAAGGACTTGAAAGTACTCAAGATGGCCTTCGTCATCGGTCAACTTGGCGTAGGTGGTATAGAGGAGGAATCTAACACGAAGAAACAAGCCTTCAAGGATGCCCAAGCGGCCCCTACCAAATTACCTGAGTTCAAGGGTAACGTGGCCGTAGTCAAAACCAATCAGTACTGGGATATGACCGCCGACGCCGTCTTTAAGAAAGGATGGCGAGAGCACATTGAAGAATGGGAAAAGGTTGGTTCTGACTATCCTTTTCATTATCTTGGTAGTACTATCACTTTCTCCCAAATGGGCAGAGGATTTGGTGATGCCATGCTCGCCTTACTAGGAAAGAAATAGGTTGTGTGAATTACGTAGAGAAAAGAAAGAAATTCGGCTATGACCAGTCAATGAGACTCCCTAGAGCGATAGCAGATTTACCATGAAGCAATTTGTGCTTGGAAAGTTGCTTATGCTGATTTTATGGAATCTAATTGGAACCGCATGTCCAGAAATAGTGGCCTTCTGGCGAATGAACGAGGGTGAAGGTAAAACTGTACGAGATGAGTCGGGTAATAAAGCTGATTTGAAACTAGTAGGAACAATGAAATGGGCTGACGGCATCAGAGGAGGAGGTCTTGAATTCAACGGTCATCCAAAAAACTACGCTATTTCTAAAAATGCCAATATCAACTTTCCTAGCAGTTTCACCATTGAGGGGTGGTTCAAACCTCATCAAATCAATGGGTTTATTATCAACACAGCGGCGGACATCGGGAATGGCGAAAGCACCAACGTGATTATCTGGGTGGGACTTGGGCTGACTAAAGATTGGAACTCTGCTCCAGTACTAACAGGGCGTTTATGGACGCAGGGGGGTGGCTGGGAATCTTTTCTTTCGTCAAAAGCGATCCAAACGGATCAATGGTACCATTTTGCTTACGTTTTCGATGTAGATGCACCAGCACATCTACTCTACCTCAACGGTAAAAAAGTCAAATCGCAAGCAACAAAAGGTAACCGATTGTTCCATCAGAACGGCAAACACAATGCCTACGTGCTTGGTGCCAATGCAGAGAATAACGATTTCGGTATACCGTTTAACGGCGTAATTGACGAAATTAGGGTTCACGACGGGGTACTGAAGGGAAATGCGATTAAGGAATCGATGCAGGAGTTATCAATTGAACTAACAGATAAACTGTTGGCCTTAACGTGGGGACAAATTAAGCGCACACCTTTTAACGTCTACTAGCGATCGTATAATGCTTGCTAAGCCGTGCAACCAACTCCCATCGTGCTTTTCGTATGGCTTTCGTTAGTCAGTTGGCAAAACAAGAAGCATGGTAGAGGCTCCATTTTTATGACCTTTTCTTTATAACTATTTACGCATCGTGCCAAGAGGGTAGAAGACTCATAATTAATTTCCCTACGTCATATTGGAATGTTGGGCACAGCCTGTAATAGCCACTCTGCCCTTTGTGGATTACACATTTCAGAGACTGCCGAATCCAAACTAATAACAAGCAATATAGAATTGCCACACGAAACCGGTTTTAAGTCTAGTGATGTGTTATTCATACTCATCAGCACCATGAGGTTTACCAACTCCATCTTGCATTCTCATCAATTGTTTTTGTTTATCTGTTAATAATTCTAACCATTCTGCAGGAAAATTCTGATGGGGATCATATTGGAAGCGCATCATCGGTCCAATTCGATAGTGCCCGAAAATAGCATGTCGGTGAATCTGACCGATGTTGGCACCACCACCATGCCAACATTGACCGTTAAAGATTAAAACACTACCTGCTAAAGCGGTAGCTGCCACGATATGTTTCAGCTCAAATTCCTCCGGTGGTAAACTCATTCCACTCTTGTGGCTACCGGGAACAATTCGGGTGGCTCCAATTTCAGGTATAAAATCATCGAGCATCCAGACAGTATTCATCATCACGGGATTTTTACCATCCATTTTCATCAAGTCATCTAAAATGTCTCCATGTATCCGTTGACCCGGATCTCCCGGCCGGACGATTCGGGCGTTCAGGCTGCCGATAATCAAAGGTAATCGCCTGACATGTCCCATACAAGCTTCCAACAGAGGCAATACTTTTGGATGATCGATAACTTTGAAAAAAATCGGATCCCTGACTAACAGATTGGAAATGTGGATACAGTCTCCTCTATCCTCTCCGTGTAGATTGCACAACTGGATTAGAGCTTCTTTCATTGCTGAAACATCATCTGGTGATAGAACTTCTTCCAAAATAGTAAATCCATAGACATCAAGTTCAAACAAGTTCTGTTTCAAATTAGGCAAGTTCCTTTGACTGCTTAGACAATTTTTGAATTTTTGTCATGTCTTCTCAGGGAAACTCTCATTTAGACTATAACAACATAAAATATTGTTTAGATAACTCATATTCTTTCCGGCTTTTAGACAGGCATTGACCTATTCATATAAGCTCGACCGGCAGTGGCCACCTCTCCAGCATGTCCAGCAGAAAAGATTCTCACACCTTGGTCAATGCTGTCTGGAACACCATCAGGACTGGCGCCTTCTAAGAAAGCAACTCCAGCCGCTTTGCAAGCGGTGAAAACCCTATCTCTGGCTTCTAGCATTTCGGCGGGATATGGACTTGGGGTGTTTCGGTAACCGAAAGACATTCCCATGTCCCCAGGCCCCCATTCGGCAAAAGCAATGCCGGGAACCTGAATTGTCATCTCAACATTTTGCAGAGCACGCCTGTTTTCGATTTTTAATCCCAGCATCAGTTCACCACCCGGATTCAGCGGCCACGGATCCGCTTTCTCCAGATATTGATCGGTAGAAACACCCCAGATCGGTGCCGCAGAACCTTGACCGGCTGATCCTCTGCGCCCAACATCCAATTGGGTGCCGACACCGATAGTCTGGAAAGGATAACGGCAAGCTTCTACAAATGCCTTAACTGCTTCTGGAGATTCCGCATGGCATAACAGAATACCGTGTACCCCCCGTGCCAAGACCTGCCTGAACTGCCAAGCATTCGCCCTGATCACATCTGTGCTACTACCTTCAACCGGCATCTCTACAATCACCGCCGGGGTACGATGTCCGCTGTTGGTTGGACCACCATCAGCTAGTCCCTGCATAAATCGGTCTAGCCCAGCCATATCAAATGCGCCATGTTCCATACCAACATTAATATAGTCAGCCCATGTTTTGGCTAGAGTCTGTCCACTCTCATAGCTCAGCTCAGCCCCGGTATGTCCACCTACATAATACACGGGCTGATCTTGATCAAGTAGCTCAATTGCTTTGTTAATTCGATTTGCCATAATGTCTCCCTCACGTGAATATGACTTGATGCTTTGCGGAAATGTTTTTATATATCGTTGATCAAAATAATCATCTATCAACGGCAACCATTTGGATTGGTGACTTAATCTCAATCAGGCCGATGATATCAACTGCAAACTCTACTAACTGCTAGCATATTGGTAAAACCTGTTTTCAGCCATAAGCCGAATGTTGATGTACGACTACCTCGTTAGGTACGCTTTAATTATTTTTTAATACTGCTAAACTTTGAATTAGGGGTTCAGCTATCGACTTGACACAACGGAATCTTACTTGCGACGTTTTAATCGGTTCAAAGTGCTCAATTCGTTTATGTCCTATCGAGAATCCACGGCAAATCTCTGCCCACTCTCGGTCTACCATCACATCAATTGCGTATTCTCGTACCCTTTCACCCTCAGCTATATTTTCCATAATAACAACATGATTGATTTGAGTCGGTTGTCCAACGTTCAAGGTTAAAGTATCGCCTTGACCACCGATTTCTTTTATTTTTTGGCTAAATTGGCGTCGAATTTCACCACCAAATACAGTGAATTGTCTGACATCAGCCTCGGGCACTAATCCTTTGTCGTCAATCACCATACCAATCAAAAGATTGGTGTTGCGTCCGACAGAAAGATAATAACGCTCTACCAGTTCGTCCACTGAATAAAGGAGATGGTCCGTGCCTGCAATCCAAATCCATTGGTGGTTACGGTTCGGCATGTCCGACTCAGCTGGTGCCCAAACAGTCCCATCGGCACTCCCATCTCCCGATTGAGGACATTCGTTATCTCCGGTAAAATCTTCTATGGCACTCCAACAGGGATAAGGTGCCTTGCCTTGTTCATTACCAACCCAGCGTACAAGTGATGGCGTTCCTTTTGGGCCTTGAAAAACGACCGCTTGTGGCTGAAGTTCCCAGAGCAAAGAGACAATGTCAGGACCACCTTTCTCCAGCGATAAAACGCCCCCGTCAAACCATATTTCGAACAGTTCGCCGTAAGTTAGTCCAGAGTTCCGTCAGTTGTTGTATGACGATGCTGTTGTAATATTTTTGTTCCTCTGGATCTCCTGACAAGACTTTTCCCGGATTATCTACTTGGCAATAGGCATTGTAACCAGTATGATAGTAGATCCCCGATCGAAGGCCGTACTTCTCACAGGAACTGATGAAGTTACCGACGATATCACCTTGACCGTTCAGGTAAGGCGAGTTCAGAATACTATAGTCGTGCGCATCGCTAGGCCAAAGGCTAAAACCACTACCGTGCTTAGCCACCAGAACGGCATATTCTGCCCCTGCAGCCTTCGCCACTTCAATCCACTGATCTGTGTCAAGTTGAGTTGGGTTGAATACCACAGGTTCCGGCACATTTCCAAACTGGTAACCAGCAGGATGAAAGACCTGCATATCGTAATGGATCAACACACCAATTTCGCAATTTGCCCCACTCTACTTGTTCTGGGGTCGGTTTGACTAAATTTCCTGTGGTCATATTCTGCTTCATAAAATCATCTTTCCTTAATCGACCAGTAACTCCTTCTATATAGTTCTCTGGTGATTGTCTCAGGCGATCGGCACAGAACGGCCAATCCGGCTGGATTCGTAGATGGCGTCGAAAATCTTAGCTGTCATCAACACCTCTTCCGCTGGTACGGGCGAAGGTAAGTCCTGGCGAATCGCCTGATGAAAAGACTCAAATTCCCCGGAAAAACCAGTTACCGGTTTGGGTTCATAGTCAATCATCTCACCATCCTGATCGGTGTAGATTCGCATCGGGTGATATGACGCACCAGCCAGGTCTCCCATGAAGAAGGAACCTCCCATACCCTGATAATGGCATGCCCATGCTGTCTCTAGATTTACGGTCAGGTCATTTTCAAAACGAATGACGCCCATAGCAAAGTCCTCTACGTCAAACTTCGACCGATCCCAATCTCCATCATGGACGATATCGTGACGATGTCCGAATTTTCGGGTGGCATACCCAAACGCTTCCACCGGTTTGGGATAGCCGATCATCCACAATAGCACATCCAACTCATGCACACCGATATCTATTAGGGGGCCTCCACCAGAAATTGATTTCTGCATGAAGGTTGGTACAAGTCCCATTCCGCGCCGACGTATGGTCATCGCACGAGCATAATAGATGTGGCCAAAGAGCCCATCTTCATATAATCGACGCAGAGTTCTGGCTTCTGTACCGAACCGAGATTGCAAACCGATTTGAAGAATTTTTCCTGATACTTTTTGGGCGTCCACCATAGCTTGCCCGTCAACCGCATTACCAGCAATAGGTTTTTCACAAATCACATGTTTATTAGCTTTTAGCGCGGCTATAGTTGGTTCAGCATGAAAGTTATTGGGGGTACAAACACTAACCGCGTCGATTTCAGGCATGGTCAGCAAATCGTGGTGGCTGTCAAACACATACTCGATTTCGTGTTCATCGGCAAAATTCTGAGCACGCTGAAGATCTATATCACAAGCTGCTATTACCGAAACTCCTTCCACCTTTAGATGTCCTGGTAGATGTTTATGTGTCGCGATTGATCCAGATCCAATAATACCTACTTTGATTTCCTTCATAAAGCGATTTCCCTTCCAATCAAGAGCTATTCAGCAAAGTGAAGACTATATTTACTTGGTTTTTATTCTTTGTTAAGTTGATCAGTGTGTTGATGCACCAGGTCGCAAATAGTTACAGCATCAACCCAAGGTTTAAGTTGCTTATAAAACAGAGCATAGTTCTTTCTGGAACGGTTACCAACACCAATAATTGCGATTTTGACGGGGTTAGCCGGAGTAACTAATTCACCTGACATATATTTTCCATGATTGGCTGATTTCTTGAGAATGACTCAGATTCCTGTATTCTATACGGAAGCGAATACAATCCAAAACTGTGTAAATTGGCACTTAAACAACTGCAGAGAGGCCTCCATCGATGTTGACGGCTGTTCCAGTAATAAAAGCCGCCCGATCAGAAACCAGAAAGGCAACCAGATCGCCGACCTCTTCTGGCTCTCCCAGTCGTCCAAGTGGGTGTCGATCCCCCTCTTCTTGCCAGTAATCTTCCAGTGTACCAGAAGAACCTGCTGCTTTCCAGGCTCGAACTCCCTGCGCACTTTTGATTGAGGTCAAACAAACGGTATTGACCAAAATCTTGTCCGGTAGAAATTCTTTGGACAGTGCCTTGGTCAACGCAATGCCAGCTGCCCGACTAACGGAGGTTGGACAGGATCCCGCATCTGGTTGTTTGCCGCCGGGATGTGTGATATTAACAATACGCCCTCCGCCAATAGCCCGCATATGAGGTATCACCAATCTGGCACAGCGGACGGCGCCCATCAGCTTCAGATCGAGATCTTCATACCAAATCTGATCTGTTGCCATTTCAAAATCTTCGCCAGCCGATCGTCCAGCGTTGTTGACCAAAATGTCAAGTCGTCCGAAACGACCCACAGTTGTGTCGATCAGGTTTTCCAAGGTGGTCGCGACTGTAACGTCAGCCGTTACTGCCAACACGCTATTCCCCGTTTGATCCTGGATTTCCTGTGCTGTTTGGTTTAGCACATCTTCACGCCGAGCACAAATAGCTACCTTAACCCCGGCTTCAGACAACCGTCGTGCGATTCCTTTACCTATTCCCTCACTTCCACCAGTAATAACTGCCACTTTCCCATCGAGTCCCAGTTCCATAATTTTTATTCTCCATCATTTCATTTTAAAACCACTGTGTTTTATCAACCACGCTGATCAAGGGTTGGTTTGTGGTGAAACGTTTCAGATTTTCACACAAGACGTGAAAAACACGAGGTGCCGACTTCGGCGATTGGCCGGCATGATGCGGGGTGATAATCACGTTCTCCATTTCCCAAAGTGGATTATCCTCCGGCAACGGCTCTGGTTCCGTCACGTCAAGGCCAGCTCCAGCGATTTCTTTGGTTTGCAAAGCAATAATTAGGGCCGGCTGATCGACAATTCTACCCCTAGCAATATTAATCAGGAAGGCAGTCTCCTTCATCATCCCAAACCCCGCCGTACTGATGATTCCCTTGGTCTGAGGTGTCAGTGGGCAACAGATAACCACGAAATCGGATTGCTGTAGCATCTGATGCAATTGATCAGGTACCCATAGACTCTCGACATAATCAGGCTTTTCTGTTAATACTGGATCAACTGCCAGAACGCGCATATCAAAGGCTTTAGCACGTTTGGCCACTTGTAAACCAATACCGCCAAGTCCAAGGATGCCGATGGTTTCACCAGCGATCTCCATTACTGGCAGGTTGGGTCGTATTTCCCATACTTTTTCCATTTGTCGTTTGATGGTAATATGGAGTGTGCGGGTAAAAGCCAGAACCAATGCCATAACGTGTTCCGCGATGTTAATTCCCGTGGTACCACGAGCGTTGGTCAGCACAATATCACTGTTGACCAATTCTAGGAACATCAGCGACTCAATGCCCACATGGTTAACTTGAATCCAACGAAGTTGGCTGGCTTGGCGAACAAGTTCCGGCGTAATCCCGTGCCCCCACAAGGCGTCCGCATCTTCAATTTCACGCAGTGTGTCTTCATAGTCTGAGGTAATCACAAAGTCTGTGTGCGGTGCAATTTGGCGGACTTGATCCAGGTTGTCAGAACTTAAATTATTGGTTACAATTTTCATTAATTCCCTTTCCTGAATAGATCGTTTTAGATTATTTGTTGACCTCCTACTGATAGACTATGTTGTTTTCAAATTTTATTCAATCAATTTTCGGCCTAAGATATCAGAAGGCATCACTCAGTTCAGATAAAAATCGTGTAAACATGTTGTTGGGCCAGCATGCCGAAGACCATCCACAGGGAACCAACAACAAAGTCACCTAGAATCAGTCCAAAAAAGAAAGGAACCGCCTGTTGATATCCCCTAATTCCTCCCGACTTCAATATAATCGATTTCAGGCTCCAGCTAATCAAAAAAGGAAACCAGAAATAATCGATGGCAAAGCTGACGGCCAGTGAGTAGCCGGCCGGATGTAGGGGCCACCAGAAAAATCGGATTCGCAAAACCAGTAAAGTCAGGGTCAGTAACGCTCCCATTCCCATAAACCCGATTCGCAGCCAATCCGGTGATACTGGGTGAAGCAACCATTTTTCCAGTTTGGCAAAAGCTCCCCTACCTACCCAGAACCGAAATCCTGTCACCTTGGCCAGAGCCCCGTCACGGTACATCATATCTAAGTTGCTCCAGAAAGAACAGATTAAACTAAGTAATCCAGCAATGATCATGGCCAGCAGTAAACGCCTGTTCTGCATACCAACAGTATCAGCAATCTTTAACGCTTCAAACTGGTTCGGCATTGGGTGTGGACGATAGCCGCGATTGAACCAGAAAAAGAAAGACATCACTGTCAGGTTTCCAGCTCCCCAACTTTTGCTGCCAAAAGTTGTTACCATCATGTCCAGAGGATGATTGAAGATTCCGTGAGGCGCACCGAATTCCGCACGTAATCGCGTGATGGCAATAGCAATAGCGAAGTAGATACCAAAGAACAACAATACAGCCGTTATTGACATGCCCACACGAAAACCGAATCCAAGAAGAAAGAGACTGCAGATACCAAGACCCAGAAAGGCTGTACGATAACGCATCGGTTCATCCATATCCGTACCGAATTTGCCTGACCAGGCAAATTGTAAGGCAAACACGAGATGCTTTCTGGTCAGCCAAAGCGCAATAAAAGCCAAACAGATCCAAGCACCCGCTGACTGTTCATGGAAGTAAGGAAACCCAGGCAGATGATGAATGCCGATGTAACCCGAAAACACACGAGATAGTTGACGAAGTAGAAAGAAAAACCAGCAGGAAAAAGATAGATCTAAGGGCAGAAAAAAACCGATTCCGATCATGAACGGATAGAACGATACTCGCGTTGTACCCATCAGATTCCATGGTTTTTCAGTGAAATATTGGCTGATATTGATAAGCTTAAGTTGCAAGTACGGAACGGCTGGAAATAGTGTATGCAAACCGTTCAGCGCATCCAGAATAGCAACAATCCCAAAACCAAGCCACAGCATCCGATTACGAAAAAAGTACGGAGACTGCACCATAGTTACTGGTAGCTGAATAATTGGGAAAGCTAAACGTTCATGTTGAATCCATTGTCGACGAAACAAGGTGTTGAGGCAGTGCATCATCAGCAACAATACCAAGGTGAATGAAGCCCAAGTTACGAAGGGTCTTACCCAACTCAGCAAATGATTAAGCTGATAAAACGTGGAATCCCCTTGGTAGTATCCAACCAATACGTCTGGCAGACTAACGGTGAAGTTGGAAGGTATATGATGAAAAAAAAGATTTTTCCACTCATTTTCGGGGGAGGCAAATCGGTAGGGATGCACAATAACAGCAAAAAGATCCTGTAGCATCCCGTAGGCCGATAGAGAGGAAGCAATTACCTGCATGACATAAATGGTAAGTAACTCTCCAGTTGAGAGACAAAGTGTCGGCCATAACTTTCCAAGTCCAACGTTACACACAACCAAACAAAAAAGGATAAAGACAGGATAGATGAACAGCGGGAGTGCTGTAGCCTGAGAGCCGTATTTCATTTCTGCTACTGTTAGCCAATAGACGTTCAACGGTAACAGAATCGATCCGATCAGGATTGCTCGCCAGGTTGCACCCTTATTTACTTTGATATTGACCGACTTGGTATTTTCCTCCGTTTTGTAATGGTTTTGATAATAGAGCAAATCATCTCCGTAATGGTTGCGTACACCTATTCTATAGACACACCAAGCCCAAAAATGAGAAATGCTGCTTCTATTCCCGCCGAAGGTTGGTCGCTTATTAACGGAGTGAGAACCAATAGGTAGTAAAGATCAGATTATACCTACAATGGAGTTGATAGAAAAATCCTGAATGACGGTTTCAGAGTTGATAAATCTGCTTCAGATTTTGGCCTAGAATTAGTGATTCCTCCTGCGCTGTGAACCCGACATTCCGAATACCATTGACGCCATGTGACGCCACTCCACTCGGTGAATTCGATCCGAAGACGATACGGTCAGCACCAACACTGCTACCCCGAACAATATTTTTAATGGAAATCGGTTCGGCAGCGGCTATCAGTGTGGTTCCCAAATAAACGTTAGCGTTTTCTGCCGCAGCATCGACGGCTAGCCCCACCCATTCGCGATAACCCATATGATCCATTATAATCGTGACATCTGGATGACGACGAGCAAGGTTGCCAATGTATTGGGGTGAGCATCCGCTCATCGGTGAGCCGGAATGGATCGTGGCAGGAATTCCAAGTGACGCTGCCTGTTCCATGATAGGATCAGCACAAGTCGAATCCACGCGGTAGCCGTGTAAGGCGGCCATGAGCTTTACCGTTCGTGCGCCTTGATCAACACACCTCTTTAAATCATCAGAGGCATCTACGCCCATGGTTGGATTAATTAAACAACCAGGTAAGATACGAGGTTCGCCTACTGCTTTTTGTAATAAATCTGCGTTAAGCGGTCTTGGGTCTGGTGGCACGCCAGCCGGAAAAACAACACAAACGTCAATACCAACTTCATCCGCCAGAGAAAGAAGTTCAGATTTTCCATAGGATTGATCATTAAATTCAGCGGGCATGTAAGCTTCAAAATCAGCTATAAATTGCGTCTTCATTCTTCTTTCCTTCTAATTGAGGTTGAATGCAATTATACTACTAATTATGGATTTGTCAATCGGCCAAATAGGTGAGTATATTCCCCGATAAATAATAGGAAGATATTAACAAAAGCATTAGTTCTAACTAGATTTACATGAAAAACTGTTTCAACTTTTTATCTCCGGTTTATTGCGTACTTTGTTTTGCTATAAACTTGACACGTTTTATCCGATAATTGGTAATTTCTCCTAGTTTGTAAATCATATAGAATCTCTAAAAGATTTCAATTAGATACTCCTTCAGACCGATCATTAGCAACTGAACCTCGATACCGTCGGATCGCAACTGTAGGTTGTTTTTGGCGTATTATTATGGATATCAAGGGTTACCCCACAAATTTTGGAAATTAAATACCGAAACAGGAACATTAAGACATGGGCGTTGGTCATCAGAAAACAACCCATCGTCAACACCGCATTATCATCTCCAATGATGACGCGGGATCCCTACTTATGCAGAGGGAAATACACCTGAAGCCTTTCTCGCTGACTAGAGATCACGTGGTGGGCAAGCCAATCGCTAGTATCTGCTGGAGATTCATAACAGGTCCAGAAAGGTATCGGACGACATCAAGGCTGTATTGCCATTGAAGCAAATTTGACGCCTACTTTTGGGTATTCTGTTGATCTGGCCGGAGTGGAGTCGTTCGTTATTAATAACATAAGATTTTAGAAAGATAAAGAGGTATCATTAGTGAAGATATTGAGCTATAGAGACTTGGTCCAGAGACTTTACGATCTTGAATATTTGGCGACACCACCAGCAAGTGGAGAAAGATCGGGTGCTTTTTCCAGCTATGACTGCCGTTCTCGGTACGATGCTGAAACTGGGCAGTATCAGGATTGGGATGCTAATTCAGATGGAAGTGGTTATCTATACAAAGAGGGAGACAAAATCGTTGCCTTTGAAAAAGAGGGTCCGGGCGTCATTTGGAGAGTCTGGTCAGCATTGCCAGAACCAGGACATATTCGAATCTTTATAGATTATCAACAGGAACCGGTGGTGAATATACCTTTTCGGGATTTTTTTGAACGGTTCAATCACGACATTCCGCCCATGAACTTCCTGGAACTCATGCCAACACTGTCCCGAGGACGTAACCGTTTTATTCCAATCCCTTTCAATCAGCACTGTAAAGTCGTGTTTGATTCGGGCTGGGGCAGATACTATCATTTCACCTACACTACCTTCTCGACAGATACCATCTTGCCCAAATTTGATGGAACTTTCGACAGGAATACGTGTATCGCTTTAGCTGAAGCAGACCGATATCTGTCCTAAAGAGGTTGGCAATTTGTTAAGAAAAAAGACAGCATAACTGAAAACTTCAGTCTTAATCTGTCGTCCGGCGAAACCATTCAGGTCTGTGAAATCAAGGAAGCGCGTGCTATTCATCGGCTCAAGGTCGTTCCGCACTTAGATCGTGCAACCGAACAGGACGCTTTACGAGAGATCACATTCAGCGTCAGATGGGATGGTCAAACAGAACCCAGCGTTTAGTCCCCTTTAGGTGATTTTTTTGCCACAGTACCTGACATTAATCATTTTCGGTCGCTCCCAGTTGGCATGACAGATGGTGGTTTCTACAGCAATTGGTACATGCCTTTTAATCAAGCACAGATTGAGCTCAAAAATGAAGGGGAAAAAACTTATACGTTGGATTTTCAACTTCATCATGTGCCATTGTATCAGGATCCTAACCAACTGCTTCGGTTTCACGCCAAATGGCATCGTGACGCCTTGCTTGAATCATCTCAACAAAATGGCAGGGATATCGATTGGCCTTTTTTGATTATTGGAGGAGAGGGACGTTTTTGCGAAATGCATCTACACGTGTGGAATTGCTGGAAGGAACCAGATCAGCCAGCTGAAAGTTGATGGTATGGAGCTTGGGGAGAGAAAAATATCGATTGGTGGTGGGGAGAAGGTGACGAGAAATTCTTCGTCGATGGAGAAAAATTCCCTTCTACTTTTGGCACAGGATCGGAAGATTATATCGGTTATGCCTGGTCAGCCGAACCTCCGTTCCCAACTTTCGATAGCGCTTTTGCCTGTCAGCCTTATGTAGCCTTTGACGGCAATGGTCATACTTCGGTCAACCGCTTTCATATTTGCGATAATGTCCCTTTCACCATGTCCTTCGAAGGTGTATTAGAAAAGTACAAAGTCAATCGCTGGGGAGAAGGGAATTACTGTCTTTATGACACCATTAGCTATTGGTACCAAAAAGCCGGGCAAGAAGATCCTTATAACCCCGTTCCTTGAAGAAAGAATAGGCTACTACCCGAATCCCTAAGAACGTGTTTGGAAGTACTTGATGTCGTCTCAATGAAGATAGGGAGGATGAATCTCTCACCGAATAATCAGAATTTTACCCACAGCCTTATCGATGTCACTACGGATCAAATAGACATACAGTCCACTCACTACCTCTGATCCACCATCGTTACGACCATCCCATATGGCGTAACCGGACCTGCCTTCGATGTCTGATTTCACCAACTCCCCGTTCAAAGTAAATATGTCTATGATTGAGTTTTCTGTTAATTTCTCAAAAGTTATTTCCTTGCTTTCCGTGATGTTGGGTCTAAATGGATTGGGATGAACAACAACATTGTTAAGATTGTTAGGCAGTTGTAAACGCGCGATGCGAAAAACGGAAAGTCGATTCGTACTAGCAGTAATGGTCTTATTTTCAAAATCAATAAATTGAGATCCTGAGACAAGCTCCCACAGTATAATTCGGCCGTAAGGATTCAGGCTGAAAATACGTAGCTTACTCTCAACATCCTGAGGGACTTCTCTCCCATCATATGACATTGTAATTTGGAACGAAGAACCCTTTTCACCATTGAGAATAAATTGCCGAGTTGTATTTTGAAGTGCAATGTCTGTTGTGTCATCAATATGGGCTTGTTCCAAAAAGTAGTTGGCTTCCTCGATCTGAGAAATGATGTCTGCATCAGTCGGCAGAACGATATCAATGACTGTTGTCCTGCTACCGACCTCATTCGCGGGTACAGCAATTTGTGTTTTAGGATCAAACCCGGCAGTAATAGTCGTTGGAATATTGGGTACAATCAGGTTAGATACTGATTGTACTGGCCCAGCAACGCTGGCTTCATCAAGTTCAGATCTGTTACCGGCTACATCAGCTGCCGTTACCGCCACGAATAGATCAATTCCATCTGCCGGAGTATCAATCTGTTTTTCTCTTTCCTTGTCATCTTTAACGATGACCGGTTTCAGTCCCCGTATATCTTTAGTGCCAATGGGCGTGAGGGAAAGGTAAACCTGATAGACATCAACTTCCTCCAGCAGCGTCCAGGAAACGGTGAGACTCTTCCCATTATCAGAGAGGGTATCGATAGCAGATACACCTACAACAGGTAGAGGAGGAATTTCATCTTTAGTTTGCACCGGACCAGCGATGGAGCCGGTACCTATTGTCGAGTTGTTTTGGTTTTCATCTGCCGCAATCACAGCTACAAAATAATTGGTATTATCCAGCTCAATTGTCAGCTCGGCTTCGATTACATTTGGATCAGTAATACTCAAAACCGGTTTCAGGTCATTGGTTTTTTTAATCTGATTCGACTCAACATAGATGTCAACACGCGCAAAATCCTCTACCAAGACAGGCGCCCAGTGGACAACCAACGTTTTGCCATTGTCACTCGGTTTGTCCGAGGCGGTTACATCGGTGACTGATGGCGGTGGTAGATCATCAGTCGCCTGTACCGGTCCAAATATGGACTGACGTTCTTCTGTCAGTGATTCGTTTCCAGCCAGATCGACCACTGTCACAGCAACGTAATAGTTGAAATTATTGCGCGGCACGTTCACTTTTGCCTCGATTCGGTTTGCCGACAACAGATTAATTGGGATAGGAATAAGACTGAACGTTGATCGGATAGGCGCTGTTTCGCGGTATATCTGGTACCTGGCAAAATCGTCTGTTTGATCAAGCAGATCCCAAGTGATGATCAAGACATTACCTTGATCATCAGGCTGATCAGTCACCTTGATATTTCTAATTGGATCTGGTGGAACAGCATCGATTGTTAGACGGGAACCGGCACGAATCATTTGGCTGTTTCCATTTTGATCGATGAGTCTGGCAGATATCATGGCGTTATGGACAGAGTCGCCAGCCACAATCTGGTACAGGCCGGTGTAGGTTCCGTCATTCGGTTCGCTGTCCTCACCGGATCCATCGTCGAAGAGCGGCAGATCGGTTTTTAAGGAACCGATGTCAAATATGGCTGTACCGCCAGGTTCGCCTTCCATATATACGATAAGTTTATCACCTTGTACTAAGGCTATACTGCCAGCGCTATGTCTGATTGACTTGATTTCTGGCGGGTCGGTATCAATATTCAGTGTCTCAGAAAGTATCTGCTCGTTTTCGTTGCCAGCTAAATCCGTTAATTGGGTAATGACAGCAACACTCTTCGTCTGGTTCTCTTTCCGTACGACATAAAAATTAGTATAGATTCCATCATTTGGTGTTAGGTCGCTATGGGTGCCATCATCAAAGAGCGACAGATCTTTTGCCATATCATCTAGATGGAAAGTGGCTTTGCAATTCGGGGTTCCCGTCAACGTAATTGTCAAAATATCTCCGGCTAGAAGCGTAGTGGTGGTAATAAATCCCTGTTGCGGACGTTTGACAGTATAAGCAATGCTTTGAATTTCTGGAGGATCCGTATCAAGAACAACCGGCATGTTACTGACTAATTGACTAGTGTTATCTGCAGAATCTTTTAGGAGACCAATGAGTTTCCCTCGGCTAACGTTGTCACCCGGGCTAACGGTGTAGAAGCCACTATAGATCCCATCGTCTATTTTCTGATCATCATGTTTACCATCATCGAACATCTCTCCGATGACAGAGAAGTTGTCGGCTTCAATGCGAAACCTAGCCATTGATCTAGCTTCACCAACCATACGAATAATCAAATTTTGGTCGAGGCCAACCGGCAGCACTGTGCCGTTAGGCCTGACAGATTTATGGGAAATTCGCTCGATTTTAGGTGGTAGAGTATCAATGTGAATGGAATCTTCAATCAGAAAGCTGTTGATAAGATCTGGATGGTTTGATATGGCTAGATCGACGATAAGACTGCCTTTTACGACAGCCAGATTGTCAGTCATTTTTAGCTGACTCACATAGTGACCATTACCCTGATGGGTCATCGGACGAATGTCAATAACCTGTTCAGCTTTTACGATCCGAAGGTTAGCTTGCTGATCAGGAATCCAATCAAACTGGACAGTTAGGGTCTCGTTTGTTCCCAAAATCCGATCAACGGCATTATGAGAAACCTTGGTAACCAAAACGGGCGTCAGCTGGTATTTGCTAAACGAAGCGTTGGCCTCGATCTTCAGGTAATAGGTACCTGGAAAAGCATCGATTGAAAAAGTAGTGGTGTTGGTGGCTGATAGAATCTTGGGTTTGATTGTTCCGCCAACCACAGAATGCAGAGTCAATTTTGCCTCTTGTATCGATTCACCAGAAAGCGCCACACTAAGAATACCACGCTCATTAGTAACTAGCTTGAACCAATCTCGATCGGTTAATGATAGCGAACCGTTGACTACCGTATTGGACTTGATTAAAGTAGCAAATCTGATGTCACCGTTGGGTTCGAGTTCCCATTTGTCCAATAAGACCTCTTTTGGTTTGATGGCAATTCGATAAGTACCATTTGCATTCGCTACTCGCAGTTTATATCTGCCGGTTGTTAGCATTGTTTCCCAATTCTTATTTTTGCTATCAAGTTGACCAATTTGCTCTTTTTCCGACAATATCTGTACAGTTGCTTTCGGAGTAGACTGGAAATTAATGGTCAATAGTTTCTGAAGAGGAACATTAAGTTCAAAATAATCAATGTCCTGAGGTCGATCCGCACGCCCCACAATTTCGAAAACCTGATTGCCTAGGTCAATAGATTGCGTTACTTCAAGTGTATCGTTGGGTTCAATTTCCAATATAGATACTGGTAATCTCCGTATCTTTGCTATGGACAGATTGTAGGTAGCAGCTGGATTCTCTCCTGACGCTTGCACTTTTATCAGCAGATCGTCGGTCCCAAATCCAATACCAAGACTTATCTGAATCCGTTGGCGTGTCGATGGATCAGCCGCTATTTCGCTTAGAACCTGTAGATCTGATGATAGAACAGTTATATTGGTTCGACCAATTCCCTGTGACCGATCAAAATGTAGATCGAGTTGGCTGCTTGTTTCCCTATTTAGCGTTACCTGAAACCAATCAATATCAAGCTCAGCATTTGTTGACCCGAGCATAATTCCGTTACTCGTCAAAGGCGTAGCAGTAAAAGGAGAATTGTTTGGCTCAATCTCTACAGTGAAAGTTGGTACTATTGTGAAATTGCGAACTGTGGTGCGTGAATCATTAGTCAATTTTGCTGAAAATGTGTGGCTACCAACCTTTAAATTGTGGAAAGTTAACTGATTTAATCTAGCGCTTCTCAGCGGTTGGTTATTCAAACTAAATACGATTGGTGACTCAGCCATACTAAAAAGGTGGAAAGTGACCGCTTTTCGTCGTACAGTACCAATCGGTCCACTGACAATCTGGACAGGATTTTCTATCTCACGTCCGATGTTGTTAGCAGATTGAATAGCTAGTGTCACAGAACCGGTGTTAAGTTGCGATTCGTTGGCTGAGGTATCGATAGCTGTAATGGCATAAAAATAGGGTTGCTTATCACTTGGTGACGGTACATCTATGTTAACCAGGTTTCGATCAGGAATGGTCAGAATAGGTCTCAACCCTTGAGTTGCCGCAATCTTATCTCCTGAAACGTAGACACGGTAACCAGCAAAATCGGGTTCGAAGTTAGGCGATCGCAGTGCTAAGGTTACCTGACCTCCAAAATCGTTTGGACTGTCCGTTGCTAGAACAATCTGTACTGGTACCGGCGGAATATTATCAATCGCTTGCGTTGTTACCATAGACAGGTCTTGTTGGATGTTACCTGCTACATCAACTGCTGTTACAGCCAAGTAAATATCAGCATTATTCTGTTCGACCTTAACCATTTCAGATTCGGTTTTAGTAGTTAAAAATTTGATTGACTCTAGGGAATAGGGAGAAATTGGGGTGTTGCTCAGATAGATTCGGTAGTGGTCAAAATCCGAATTTTGATTTGCCTGCCAAGAGAGACGAACAACATACCCTTGATCACTCGGCCGATCAACAGCAGTCAGATCGGCAACCTTGTCCGGAGAAATTGTATCGACGGTCAGCGCCGTGGTTGACATCAAAATGATCGCCTTGCCAGTAAGTTTCTGCACCGTAGCCCGTACATGTCCGTCTGTTAAATCATCCCCTTCTTGAATAACCAATGATGAGCGGAAATCTATCATCGGCATTGTAAAGGCTTTATCCCCATCCGGTTTCTGGTTGTCTTCAAGTTGAATGTTTTGGACGAGACTAAACCGATTGGTGTCAATTACTATTCTGTCCTTATCAACAATTTCAAACTTCACGATTATATTCGATTCAGCAAGTAAACTGATACTGAGGGTATCTCCAGCTTTCAATGGCGTTTTAGCATCATGAGCCAATTCTTTAATTCGCGGTGGTATTGCATCGACAGATATCGTAGGTGCTACAGCTTGAGTCGCATGATTCCCTTTACCGTCATTCAATGTCACTTCAACCAGTGTATTGATGGCAAGATCTTTCGGTTTTACCTGATAACTCCCAGCATAATGACCATCGTTAGCTTCTTTATCGTCATGTTTGCCATCGTCAAACAACTTTATGTTTTCAACAACACCTGTAATTGAGAAACTAGCAGTCTTAGATCTATCACCAGTTAATTCGACATTTAAAATGTCACCATTAACCAAAGTTTTAGTTGCGTTATGGCGGGCAGAAATAATGTTCGGTGGCATCTTGTTATTGGTGGATCGCACTGGACCATCGGTTGATGAATCTGTGATTTTAGACTCGTTGCCGTACAAATCCACAGCGATTACAGCGAAAAAAAGATCAATGTCATCAACATCCGTTGAAATGCTAATTTGGGTTATTAACGGATCATTTACTTCAGATTCAAGCCTGGATGCTGATGGATCTTCTTCTGGACCTTCATCAAACAGGTAGATTTTGTATCCTGCTAGATTAGCTAGGTCGCCTGGACGTGCCCATGACAGCGTAACATTCCCTCCAGCGTCGTCCGGCGTATCAAAAGCTACAAGGTTTTGAATGCTATTTGGGGTAGTTGTATGAATCTCAAGAGGCGGTGAAAGTTCAAAATGAATAGCGTTTTGACGGCTGTTTACCAGTGTAACCCCAATTGACACATCCGAAATGTCCAGATTGTTAGGAATCTTGATGCTGGCGGGATTTTTTAGTGCGACCTCTGATGTTACCCCGTCAAGTGAAAAACTGGTTTCACCATGCCAGCTGATATCAACAACTAGACTATCGCCAGATCGTAGCAGGTTCCTGGGTGGGTTTTTGGTTCCATCATCAATCCAGAAATTGGCACGCTCAACAAGTGTGGCTATCAAACGATATTCGCTTTCGGGAGTAATCTCTAAAAAGTATGTTCCACTTTTTACCTCTGCAGTCATGACAGATTCCTTGGATCGGCCAACAACACCTGTCTCATCTTTGAGAATGAGTTCCATGTTTGGGTTCTCATCTTCACTGGTTACGTTGACAACCAGCAAACCGGCTTGGTTCAGCTGAAGCCGATGAAGATCCCGATCTCCTTGTCTGGTCTGAGAGCCTCTGATGACAGTGTCAATTGGCATTGGGGAAGCAACCTGATCATTGGGCTCAGTTTCCCACATTTCGCTGATTGTAAACTGCGTGCTTAAACTGTAGAGACTAACAGCTTGACTATCATTCTCTACAACTACTAGATAGGATTCGGGCAACACGCCGATGCTGATAGGACTTAACTTGTTCGGCTGGACTTGACCAACGGCAATAGGTTGCTGCCCTCGATAAACAGTGATTGTTAATGGGGAGATGTTTCGACCGAGATAGATGTCTAAGACCCCCTTATGTTCTACTTGAATCTGATAAAAATCGATATCAGCTGCATCAGCTCGAATTTCCCAGTTGAGTGGCAGATTATTAGCTTGATCAGAATTATTGTTGGGCTCGTTTTCACTAAGCAATGAATCAGAAACAGAAAATCGTCTGATTACCGATTGCTTTCCGTCTAGGGTTTCGACCCGCAATTGGTGACTACCTGGTGCTAGATCCCTGAGCAGAAGTTTGGTGGCGTTTATGATCCGGGGCGAGTGCTGATCCAATTGATAACGGTACTTCGTCTCAGACCGAAACGAACTCCATCGGAAAGAGGGAGAATTGTAATGAATGAGGCCGATCGGCGCTGTCTGAAAACGAAGCAATCCATCGGAATCTAAAATAACATTAGCAGTCGAATGTGTCGCTGCGGAGATGGCACCCTCAACAATAGCCGATTCATTGCCAGATTTATCAATAGCAGTGACTAAAAAAAACTGGTCTTTGTTATCAATAACAGTTGACACGTCAACTGAAGTTAAGGCGACGTTAAAGATTTCAGATTGGAGTTCAAGAACCGCGGAGGAATTGGTTGGAGATAGTTCAGAAGCGTAAATTCTATATTTATGAAAATCGGAATCAAAACTCGGATGTGTCCAAGACACAGTAACACTCTTGCCCGCATCATCTGGCGTATCGATAGCAGATACTAGCACGACAGGATTAGGTGGTAGATTGTCAATTGTCTTGACTCTATTCACCACAGATTCAGCAGATATACGAGACACGTTACCCACACTGTCGGTAGCCGTGATGGCTATGTAAAACGGAACATTATTTAATGGAACACTTAGGACAGTACTTGTTGTCTTGAGGTTTCCAAGTATGGGTTTACCAACCTCTCGGATTGGTCGGTCTGACAAGTAAACGTTATAGTGTGAAAGTGTCGGATCGACAGAAGGTTCCCACTTAAGATATATCCTAAATCCTTGATCGTCTGGCACATCCACTGCTTCCAGCACACGGACAGATTCAGGCAAATTGCCGTCGATGGTCAGTGATTTAGAAACTTCGATGTCAACCCTTTGACCGCTTTGATCAACAAAACCGATGCTAATCTTTGCGTCTTTCAGTTGATCCCCTTCCTGCACAATATACCTGCCCACGTAAACGCCTTGTCCATCGCCGGTCATAGAAATTGGGTCATTAATCGAAAACGTAGCAGTTCCATTAGTCGTCGCAACCATTGTGACTGTTAACGTTTGACCAAGTCCCAATGGCAGGTCTGCGTCGTGATCTGCCGATATAATTTTGGGAGATTTCCCTATTAAATTCACTTGTCGCTGGGTCTGTACTGTTGCCGTATTTCCGGCATCATCAGTTAACCGGGCGACAACAATCCCATTCTTAATGGTGTCGCTGGGCTTCACCTGGTAGATAGCCTGCCAGTTGTTATCTATTCGTTTCATCGGGATCTTTACGGCTTTAAATCCGGTTTCAGCATCGATAATTTCGACAGAGGCTTCTACATCTTCAACATCACCGTGAAGCACAACTTCCAATTGGTCCCCAGCTATAAGAACTCCACGTCCATTATGTTCTAAAAGCTTAATTTCAGGGACGGTTGTATCGATTTCAATCTGATTGGGCAAATTGATATTGAGGATTCGATTATCCGAGTCCGTGAGTTTAACCATAACAGTCACCGAAGTAGCATCATCACCTAATAACATTTGGTAACTACCTGTTAGAGCGGTGTCATTACCAGAGGATTCTGTTGCAATCAACGGGATATTTTTCGTCCGAAAATCTGCGGAAGGCGAGGTGAAATCACCGATTAGGTCAAAAGTTGCTGCACTCACAGATTGGCTTAACTTGACTTCAACTATCAACTTTTCATCTAGGACCAGTGCCTTTTCTGCCAAATGACGAGCAGATTTGATCAATGTTGGTCGAAGCCTATAGTCTGCCATAGCTGATTCATGAGTTGGAGTCAACCGAAGAATTAGCGTCCGGTTGTTTACTGGCACCGAAAGTTGACCGCTTTGATCGTTTTGGGCAGAAATCTTCAGTTCACCGACTTTGATACCGCTGTGACTAAAAACCTCTAATCGTGTTGAACCAATTCCTAGCGAACGCTCAAAACTAATATGGAGAATACTCTGATCTAAACGATCTAGATTTGGTATGCTGATCTGGAACCAATCTATGTCTTCATTCCCATTCCAACTTGACCCGACAAGCGTTTTTCCCAAACTAATACGATCAGCACTGTTCGGATTCAATAAAGGAGAGATATTATTCGGTTCAAACTCGGTGATCATTCCCACTCCTATTTCTTCCAACTGGAGCAGAACAATATAGTTTATAGCTTCTTGGAAAGTCCCATTGTCTATTTTGAAGAGGTAGTTACCCGGAGCAACGTAGGTTTCAAGTTGAGCAAAATGCCCGTTCAGGGTAGTCGCTTCCAGTAGACCGACCTGTCGACTGACCTCGTTCCCCACTGGTGATCGGTATAGATAGGTCATTGTTTGGCTGGATGCCCCGAGACGCTCAAAGATAACCTTGAGTTTCTGTCGTCGCAAAATCTGAAGTGTAAACCAATCGAGATCACCTATGCTATTTTGACTGCCGATAAGGGTAAGTTGCTGATTCGCAGGAAACTTCAAAGGGGACGCATCAGCAAATGTATCATTATTTTCAACATCCCAAGCTACGCCATCTCCCAGTTTGTTTGGTGAAACAGCAAGCGTATAACCCGTAAAATCGAAATCAACAATACCCGGCTGGATCTGAATAAAATAGCTACCCTCAGCAACACCGATGGTCATTATCTGACGCTGGGCATTCTGCTGATCAATATGAAATTCTGCTATCTTGTTAGCATCGGAAGCAATCTTTTGATAAATCTTTGCCGTAGCTAATCCAGTGCCTCCCACTCGTTTTAAACTGACAGTAATGGCACCTACGTTGGAAACATCGAATTTATACCAATCGTCATCATGCTGATTCAGACTCATACCTTGCAGAATTCTGCCGCTCTGAAGGTAATTTGCGAAATTGCTCTGTCCATTAAATTCAACTTCCAGTTGGACGTTACGACTAACTTGGAAGTTTTCAAAAGCTGGTGTCGGATCAATAACCCCATCAATATCAATTGCACTGATAGAAAAAGAGTAAATGCCATCGAACAGATCGAAGAAAGTAACCTGAGTTGCATCAGTAAAGACAGGCTCAGCATTTCCCAAGGTGTAGTAATAGCCAAGAATAGGTCTATCCGTAGATTGTCCCATCCACATAAAAACAACATCTCCGTGTGAAACTGTTCCGCTGACACCGCTAATAATTCTAGTTTCCGGAGTTTGCTGTGCATATGCAAAAAAAGGGATCAAAACAAGAAAAAGGACACTTAGAAATAATCTTTTGGAGCCTAACATGGTTCTGGATAATCTTAAATAATACTGAAGATGTAAAAAATTAGAAATAGGGATAGCAAAATTGGAGACTTCCTACTTTACCCTTCATTTACTACTATATGGATTTAGCTATTCCCCAATCAAGTTGAGGACAACTGTCCCCTTATTGCAGAAATTTAGCAGGAGAATTTTTCAGTTTAACTTGAATATTTTATCCAAAATGAAGGGGGATGTCAATCTGGGGAGGTGTATCACTTAACAATCAAGGCAGGTCGAGTTTTGGTGAAGTCATCAGCTATCAGTTGATAGAAATAAAGACCGGCGGCGACAACTTCCCCCAAACTGTTTCGACCATCCCAGTGGATAGCCTTGTTGCGGTCAATGTAGCATCCAGCATGTTGATACCCGAGGTTGAGCTCCCTAACTAAGAATCCAGAATCGGAGTATATTTTGATTATCACATTTGATGATTCAGCTAGCTGGTAGGGAATCCAAGTTTCAGGATTAAACGGATTTGGATAGTTCGGGAACAGTTTTGTCAATCTTACCCGTGGTTCTTTAGGTGCTGATGGTAACGCGCTGCGTTCAAGGATTTTTGATTCTGTCTTGCTTAACCCTGCGGTATCTTCACCGGTGACGATGAATTCAATCAATCCTACGAAGTCTTTCGGCACGATGTAGATACTACTCCATGTTAGTGGCACATCTCCGTTCGGCTGAATGGGCACGTTTTCATCGTTGATCTTCAGTTTAGGTCTTGTTTTGAGTTGCTCGGATGCTTGTACGTTTACAGTCAAAAAATCGGGTTGAATGGGATTCGGCAGTAAGTAAATTGTGAAACTCGGAGGTGTTGTATCCGGAGGATCCAGAACTGTGACTCTCAGTATAGTTGAAGCACTTCCACATTCCTGATCTTCTGCTGATAACGGAATTGATTCAGTACCACGGAAGTCTTGATACATGTTTTTGAGCGTGAGTTGTCCGATTTTTGTTTCCTCGTTGACCTCAAAGTCAAATTTCTCGTTACTTTCCCAAGACCAACTAATCCGCGATGTTGGAGTGTCAGCGTCAAAGACTATTTCATTTAGATTGACAGATTGAGGTTTGTCTGGCGTGATTTCAATTGATATCGAAGCAGGTAAAACAGGCGGATTGCTATCAACACCAGTCGCCTCAATGAAGACAGGTAACTGATCTGTAGCAGTTAACCCACCTGGGTCTGTGACAGTAAAGGTAAGAACTTCAGCTCCAGTAAAATCCGATACCGGTGCAATTTTAACGATTTGCGATAATGGATCTATATCCTCAATCAATATCTTTTTTGACTCTGAACTCAATGTTAGTTTTAGGCTGTCCATTGGGCTATCCGGATCCTTCACGTACTTACTAAGATCTAGGGACACCTCTGGAATACCGCATTTGAAGGTGATCTGACTTGGCAAATCAACAATTTGGGGGGGCTTGGGACTATCATCAATCACGGTCACCTGAATTTTGCCTTTGGCCTCTTTCCCTTCTGGATCGCTGACTTTGATCGATAATCCTTCATCCCCAGTAAAATCTTTTTTAAGAACCCGAGTTTTCGATTCAATCTCTCCTTTGACATTATCCGATCCTTCATTGATACTCCAGTTTAGACTTTTCTTATCTGTGTCTTTGTCCTGAACAAAATCATCAAGTTTTATAGTAAATGGTTTAGCGTCCAGCAACTCGGATAGCTTAATAGACAGCACAGGAAACTCTAGCAACGTGGGCGGTTCAATAGGCGGAGATTTGGCAACATTAATGACAATTGTTTGACTTGCCCGATTCTTTTCAGGATCTTCCGCCACCAACGTTACTTCCTCCTTACCCACTTCTTTGTCGGCAGAAGTAATAACCAAAGTCTTCGATTCCAAATCGAGCTTAACGGCAGTATGAACTTGGTTGACAATTGTGAACTTGAGTTTTTCAAACGGTGTGTCACGATCCGAAACGTAATCTGGCAACTTAAGACTGTTATCTATCTCTTTTTGGTGAATATTGATTTCCGGAAATTCTTTAATTATAGGTGTTTGCGGTGGTAGAACGACAGTAATAAGAACACTTTTTTGATCCGATTGCTCCTCCGGATCTGTTGCTATCAAGGTAATTAGTTCTGTCCCTTCGAAATCCTTGGAAAGAGCCGAGAAAGATATCTGTCTCCCCGGATCGATACTTACCTTGACTTTTTTATTACCCAATATCCTCCAAGCGATTCGGTCGAGCTGTGTATCCTTATCAACGATAACTTTATCCAATGGAAGTGAATATGTCTGATCGCTCCGGAAGGAGATTTTGTTGAGTTCAGTAATTACTGGCTTTGACTTGCTATAATTAACGACTGCTACCGAAAAAGGGGCTGCGTCATTATTATCGTCCGGATCGATAACGGAGAGGTTCAATTTGTAATTGCCTGCTGATTTTTTCGGTGCTTCAATAACTAAGGTTCGGCTGACTGGATTAACGAGAGCCGATAAGATTTTAATCGGTTCGATTTTCCAATTGAGTTTATCTTTCTCAGTATCCGGATCATTAACAATTGTGTCCAGATTAATTATGACTCGCCACCCTTCACCAATCTCGAGTTTGTCAGTTTTAAAGGTGATTTTCGGTCTAGCCGTGCCAACTACGCTAATTGGCACAGTTTGAAATAAGGTTGCTTCGTTGGTTGCTGTCAACTTGACAGTTTCTGTGCCGTGCCATGTCGATTTAGCCGTAAATTTCACTCGTCTTTGCTTATCAATCTCAACAAGTAGGTTCCTTGGATCAAAACCTTCAGATTTCCATATGATCCGTTCATCCGGTGTAAAGATATCTGTTACAAAATCATCAAGATCAAATGGTTGGATGCTTTCACCCGACCTGAGCCGAATTGCAGGCAAAGCTTTAATAGTGGGTGTAGCCGGGTTAATAACTGTGACGATGAATCTAGTACTGTCCCGATTCCCGTCTGGATCTACAGCGTAGACTCTGATCATCTCTGTTGTTTCTTGATCAGCAGAGATTGTTGCTATTCCCTGTGGATTAATGTTGACCTTAACTAATTGATGATCACTAGATTCCCATTTCATCTCTTTAGGAGTATGGTTATAGTCTAAAACATACTTCTTTAAATTAAGTTGAAGAGTTTTCAGATTTTCCGCAACCTTACTTCCATCATTAACTAGCAGTTTCATAGCAGGAATTTCAGATAGAATTGGAGGTGCACCAGCTTCGATTACTCTTACATCTATTGAAGTGGCAACTGCCTTCCCACTTGGATTAGTCGCGCGGAGCGTTACCTTCTCGGTACCAATCCAACCATTTTTCGATTTCAATATATGGAATCTTCGGCTTTCCAGATTAATGTCAAGTACCAAATTCTGACTTTGATCGAATGTCCAACTCATGCGATTGGAAGGAAATTCAATATCGAAAACATAATCGTCAAGTATTATACCCGTGACTGGCGTAATCATTTGCCCCACATTGGTTACAATGACCTCCGGTATTTCTTTGATTACTAACGCCTCCTGATCTGAAAAAATGGAGATAAAAAGTGGCGCTATGGTACTGTGTTGATCTGCGTCAGTTGCCTTCAAAGCAATTGCTACAGCTGGATCAATTTGTATTACTTTACCACGCACAGTCAGGATACCACGGCTTAAGTTGAGATCGAGGAGCTTTGATCCCTGACTAATTTCCCAACTTAAACCTTTAAGATCTGGCGAATCATGATCAACCACATAATTACCAAGATTAATCGACTTAGTTTTTCCAACCCGAGAATTAATCTTTGGAAACGGCAAAATTTGGGGGGCCGACACAACCGTGACCTGTGCTATGCCAAAAGCGCTATTACCTTTGGGGTCTTTTACCGTAAATAGTACTTCGGTTGTGCCAACAAACTTATCACTGACGGAAAGTATTGCTAGATGCGTTGACTGATTAATCTCAATCGCTATGTGGTCACCTTCAGCTGACCATGTGAGAAGATCATTAGAGTCGTTAGAATCGGTGACGTAATCATTGAGATTAAGTGACTTATCGCTTTCCCCTAACAAAAGACGAATTGGGGGGAAAGTCTTAGTAAGCAACGGTCCACCACCGACTGATATCACAGCAGGCGACACTTTTGAGAATGCGGCTTGCTGTTGATTGTTCTCCGCATTGACAAAGGTAATCTCAGTAACACGCGATATAGATATGTCGGCATCGAACACTATGGAAGTCGATGATGTTGCTAGACTAGGTTTGAAGGTTAGTTGTCCAATAACAGTCGGATCTGTGATCAAATCGCCACCGCCAATTGAGGTTTGGACGTAGTCAATTTGAAATAGATCTATGCCATTACCTGGATCAGCATGGGTATCGTTATCGAACACCCTCCAGTTTTCCGGAACCTCTCGGCTTATTTTCACCGGTTGCGTTCCCACCCTAACAGGATCCGAATCAACTATGTCAAGAAATTGATTGTCAAAAGAAAGAAATATGGAAAATCCAGCAATTGATTTACCTTTCGGTTCAACAAAAATATCAACCTTAAACAGTTCGCCAATCTGCGTTTTAAAAGTCGAGCTTTGAGATTCATTGCCGCGCAAGGAAACGGTAACAGCGTTTGCGGAACCAACGAAAACTAAGATAAGGATTGGTAAAATTCGAATCGTTGGCATGAGTTCTTCCTCATAAAATTATGCCATTATTAGTTTAATGGCTTTTTTCAAAGCATCTGAATCGACTTTCAATCTTGCAATTTCTGCTTCTCTTGAAACATAGTCTACGGTGTTTGTCAGATTCATTGGTGTTGGAATTTCATCAATAAGCTTTTGAATTTTACGGATTTCTGTTTTTTTGAGATCGGTTTGACTTTCAATTTTGGCATGGATTTCTGGTAGACTCTTCTCCACAAGCGTGATATTAGTGCGCTTAGCTCCCGCTGTTGTATTGCGAGTCCTGCTTGATTTTCGACGTGGTGATGTCTTCTTAACTTCACCAGCTTCAAGTGCTTTAATACCACAGTCTCTACAGGTCTTAGCACTAACATTACCAATTTTGATCTCGACCAAAAAACTGACGATGCAACCACATATCTCACATTCTAGAAGGTTTTCGATGCTAGTATGCATCTCAGCTTGTAGCTTGAGAAGATGATCTTTGTCACTTTTTTTTAACTGGCTCTTGCCACATATCTCAATAATTTTCTGAGCGGACGCTTCAATATTTTGAAAAGCTCTCATTTTTACCTCCCACCGTGTTTCTATTTGCCAGTTGATTCCAAGGCAGGACCTATCAAATCCCTCTCAATCCGCCTCTGATCTTTGTAGAGTTTGTATTCCATACTGTCAGTCAACGCGTCCCAGCTAGCCTGGATAATATTTTCGGAGACACCAACCGTACCCCATATATCCTTGCCATCACTTGCTTCAAGTAGCACGCGTACCTTTGCACCAGTGCCTGCTTTGGTGTCTAAAACCCGTACCTTGTAGTCCACTAAATGGATCTCTTTCAGTACAGGATAAAACTGCTCTAACGCCTTTCGTAGAGCATTATCAAGTGCATTAACAGGACCATCACCATCAGCCGCGGTATGAACGGTCCTACCTTCTCGATCCACGAGCTTGATGGTTGCTTCTGTGTATATACTATTATTCTGGGATTTTTCTATAATCACGCGAAACCCAAGTAGATCAAAGAAAGACAGGTGTTCGTTGAAAATCTTATGAGTTAAAAGCTCAAACGATCCTTCTGCAGCTTCATATTGATATCCTTCATTTTCAGCCTCTTTCAATTTGTTAAAAAGGGAAACAATCTCGGGGGAGTCTTTGTCGTAACCAGAATATTCACGCTCAATTTTCTTAATTAGTGTTCCTCTACCCGCCTGCTCAGAGACGAGGATTCGCTGTTCGTTTCCAACAGTCACAGGATCAATATGCTCATAGGTCAGCCGATTTTTGTGAATCGCGTCGGTATGGAGTCCTCCTTTATGAGCAAAGGCGGATCTGCCTACATATGCTTGTCGTTCGTCATGCGGCAAGTTAGCTAATTCACTAATCAACCGTGAGACACTGGTCAAACGCTGAAGTTGTTCATCTTCAATACAATCGATTCCCAATTTCAATTTTAAGTTTGGAATTATAGCCGATAGATTCGCATTGCCGCAGCGTTCGCCATATCCGTTAAATGTTCCTTGTACATGTGTCGCCCCCGCTTGGATGCTAAGAACCGAGTTGGCGACAGCAACCCCAGAATCATTATGTGCATGGATACCAAATGGTAAATTTATCTCTGACTTCACAGCACGTATTGCTTCTTGTATCTCTAACGGCAATCGTCCGCCATTGGTGTCACATAAAACCAGACATTTTGCCTTGGCTCTCCCTGCAGCTTTGAGTGTTTCCATAGCATATCTGGAATTGTCGTAGTAACCATCGAAAAAATGCTCAGCATCGTAAATAACTTCACATCCATGCTCTACCAGAAATTCGATTGAACTTTCAATTAAATCGAGGTTTTCTTCTGGTTCAACACGCAGGACATCTCTCGCATGCAACTCCCAAGTTTTTCCAAAGATTGTCACTGTTTGCATTTCTGTCTCAAGTAGCGCCATTAGATTCGGATCTTCGCTCGGTTTGAAGCGCGGGTGATGGGTTGATCCAAATGGAACAACCTGCGCATTTTGTAGTTGCCTGGACTTTACCTGTTGAAAAAAATCAACATCTTTGGGATTAGATCCGGGATATCCTCCTTCAATGAAATGAATGCCTAGTTGATCTAGTTCAGAAATAATAAGCATCTTGTCCTTGATAGAGAAAGTAACACTTTCGCCCTGGCTTCCGTCTCTTAGTGTTGTATCGTAAAGCTCGATCATGCTGTTTATCCTTGACTTTCCATTTTTTGCCTGTTGATATGAATATTTAAGTTCCAAATAGAATTTCGATCGCAGTCATTTTTGCCTGCTAGCTAATTAAACACAGTTCTCAAACCGTCCTGAATAATTCAATGGTTAGTTAGAAGTCCAATTGAACCAAATTACCCCCCTGAGTGACAACACATACAAAACGGTGATGCTCCCAATAAAGTTGCGTATTCTACTAACGATCCACAGGGATTATTTGTTGAATAACATATAACATGCCAATTAGATTGACCACATTGGCTATTACCGATGCATTGTATTGAAGGAAATGGCTGATTCAAACTTATATCCTGATATCCGAGAACAAAAAAACCCACTTTCGCAAGTCTGCGAAAGTGGGTACAAATCTCCATTCGAGTCAGCAATCAATCACGAGAATCGATGGCTCTACTTTCAAATGCAACAGGGATGAGAATCAAAATAATAGAACAAATCCAGCGTACAACCATTTCTTGCCTCATATATTCACATAAATAAAAATCCAGTGGTTAAGATAGTGGTCAAGAAATACTATTTTTCTGACTCGTTCTTCTAATATAGAGTTTACCAAACAATGAGTCAATCGTCAATTAATAATTGGTAACTTTACCATTGGGCAGACGGCTCCTCTATAGCCTCAAGAAGCATATCAATTACGGCATCTGAATTGATGCCTTCGGCTTCCGCATTAAAATTTGTGAGGATCCGATGTCGTAAAACCGAGTGAGCCACGGATCGAATATCTTCGCACGAAGCATTGAATCGACCAAGCATAATTGCCCGAGCTTTGGCACCAAGAATTAAATACTGCCCCGCCCGTGGTCCAGCGCCCCAACGCACCCATTTGGTGACGAAATCAGGCACATAATTGTTTCCAGAACGCGTTGCTCGTACTATTTTAACGGCATACTGGACAACATTTTCAGCAACTGGTACTCGTCGCACAACCTGATTGAGGCTAATAATGTCTTCCCCAGACATCACACGTTCGGGATTCGGCTGCTCAATGCCAGTTGTGGATGAAATGATTTGGATTTCTTCTTTCTCCTCAGGATAGTCGATGACGATCTTGAACATAAAGCGATCCAATTGGGCTTCTGGTAACGAATATGTTCCCTCTTGTTCAATCGGATTTTGTGTAGCCAACACAAAAAAAGGTTTGTCTAATTCAAGCATATTTCCACCGACAGTTACATGGAATTCCTGCATCGCTTCCAGTAAAGCGGCTTGTGTTTTTGGAGGTGTCCGGTTAATCTCGTCAGCTAGCAAAATATTGCAAAATATCGGGCCGCGAATAAAACGAATTTCACGCCGACCTGTAGCTTTATCTTCTTCAAGTATATCTGTACCGGTAATATCCGTTGGCATTAAGTCTGGGGTGAATTGTACTCGCTTGAAATCCAGATCAATAATATTGGCAATTGTCTTAATTATTAAAGTCTTAGCTAATCCAGGCACACCTTCCAATAAACAATGTCCGCCAGCGAAAAATGCCATTAGGATTTGATCTATCGTGTCTTCTTGACCAACAATCACTTTCCTCATTTGCTTCAAGATTGCTTCTTTCCCTAACATTAATTTATCAATAGCTTGAATTTCTTCTGTTACCGACATGTTTTCTCTTCACTTTCCCATATTTTTGCTTAGCAATGCTCGCGTGTTTTCTTTTCCCGATGCTGCTTTGAGAATTGCGATCATTTTGCTGAACTGATTCGCAGGTATCATCGAGTTATCAAACTGGATTGTACGCTTGATAGATGCACTTCGTCTTTGTTTCGATACGGAAACATTCAGAGCCCCGATTTGATTTCGAATCTGGAGGTCGTCGGGGAAACTTTCAATCTGAAATTGATGTGCTAGACTAAGAGAAATATCTTCTTCAAAAGTAGCGGCTTCGCCAAGCAAAACTGGATTTACACGTTGATCGTTTCCTACCAGCTCAGCATGGGGCAAATCAACAAATGGAAAATTCAATACAAATTGTCGTCCAATAGCAAATACATAATCAGCACAATTCCATTCTAACCAGATTTTGAATTGTGGTGATACTTCACTCAAATTAGACGTATCAAACCGAATTAGCTCCGCTCGATCGTTAAAGTTTATAAACTCACGTAAAAATACTTGATGATCACTATGTTTCAATCGGTTTCGAACTCTGGTATTAAAGTCTCCTGTCAGTGTTATTTCCTGACTCACTTTAATCGACAAATCACCCGCTACACGGATTTCAGTTTTAATTCGCTTCAAATTTCGATCCGCCGTAGCTGCTGGACTTTTCAAAAACCGATATGATTCTCGATCTTGACTTGAGTTGTTGGCAGAAAGGTCCAGTACAAGGGTCCAGCGGTCTTGGTCCCCGGAGGGCAAATCCCCATAGGCGCATGTCTCCGCTGTCGGATCTAACCAGATTAGATCTCCATTCCCATCTTCTTCTACCGCCAAAATCATATGGTTGAAATAAGAAAGTGATGGGATTTCGCGAACGATACGTCTTGATTCTCCAGCGGAAATAAGTACTGGATACGACTTAATACCAGCCACTGCTAGCATAGTACGGAGTAGTGTCGATTTATCTTTACAATCGCCATATCCTTCTTCCAAGATGCGTGATGCTGTATGGGGTTTAATAGCCCATATACCGAGCTCAATTGCTACATACCTAATGTTGGCGGCTACAAATTGGTAGAGACGTTTAATTTTTTCTTCTTGAGTAAACGCGCCAGATACCAACATCTTGGTTTTCTCCTCAATTTCCGGAGTGGCTTGATCCTGTTCACGGATTAATGTCAGATACCATTTAATCAACCTATCCCAAGAATCAAGTGAAGATAGGCTAATAGAATATGCGACATCCTTGATTGCCGGCATTAATGGTTCCTTGTATAAGGCAGGTATATCGGCACTCTCAAAAGTATAAGTTCGTGAATGTTTAGTTTCAACGATACTTGGCTCAATATTCGGTCCATGTATTGCATAATGTAATCTCTTTTTGCTCGGTATTTTCACAATTAACCGATAATTTTTGATTGGCACCTCGGCCTGAAAATAGATTTGATTCCAAAAATCGCCCCGCAGTAGCTGATCGCGAGCCCTTGACGAATATTCGTAATCGATAACACATCTCTCTGACATTTCCGGCATGGTGAATTGCTGCAATCTAGCATCGACGAACATGCCTGCCTCAACCGCTTCCGGTGGCACTAGATCCTTGGTGATGCTTGAGTCGTCAAGATTGATCTTATCCTCGTTCATTTGCAGAGTCCAAGCGTGGTGAATAGTAATATCATCATTATTGCGCGTGTAAGGAATAGAGACTGTGCCAAACTTCTCCCCATCTTTATTCAGAATCTGCACGATGCGGCGCCTTCTATGTTCATAGCTTGAATCCTCATTGACATCAAAAGTGTCGGACTCCCATAAAACAACCGCCATTAAACCAGGCGGATACTCTTGATTTCTGGCATTCTTGATAATATTATCAATTCTGTCCTCACCAGGTGCTCCAACCAACTGTAGTGTAGTCGCAGCGTCGCCAAGTGAGATCATCAATCCGCTGCTACTGATCTGTGGATGTTCAGATTGATATGCACCATCATTTTCATACCATGTCTTCACTAGATCTTGTGTTGCTGTAAAGACATCCATTAATGAGATAGTTGGGAGTTTACTTTCAAGTGTCTCGATAAAAAGATTGGAAAATCTAGATCGCGCGTGCCGTTCACGTGCGGTACATGAGGTGACAACCAATCGATTTTCCCGTTCTAGCAATGGAATTATTAGGCCACTAAACGGAAAATCAAAGATTAATACCATTTCCTTAGCAATGATATTATTGATGAGTTGAGTACAAACTGGCAGGGAAAGATCACGACCCGGCAGGTTCAGTCTGAGATTCGTATCAGATTTGTTGGCATGCCCAACCCAAAACATTGTAAACCGGTCGGACTCATTAATATTATTAGCAATTTGGCCGAGTGCATTCTCGATGTTGAGTTTCGTCGATTTACCATCGACTATAGCAGGATCTTCACCATTGTCTTCAAACAGGAAGGTAATCTGGTCAGGATAGTAACTATATCTTTGGACAAGCAGATTATAGAAACTGGAAGTCGCCTTCCAGAAACGATCATAAAAAGACTTATCGCCACCAGCACCACCAACGATCAGTGCTTGGTTACTGGCGAGTCCGGACTGGGCCAAAATGAAGATGGAAATCAGAAGAATTGTGTGCGCTTTAAGCGGCAAAATCTGATAAGAGTCTTTCATAGACATTAAAATTTTCGCCTTCATGTTCCTCAGGATCAACTAATTTGAGCCAAAGTGCGCTGTCCTTTTTTCCACCGCTTAATTGACGGCGACTTCCCAAATCCGATGGGTCTGGACCATTCCAGACGACTTCACCTGCCTGCATATAGATGAACTGGCCGCGGTATTTATCGATCAATTGCTTTTGATTTTCAAGATACGCCATGCCTTGTTGACAAGTTGTTAGTCTCCAGTTGCGAACCATTTCAGGTGAATCCGTTTCAACCGAGTCAAAATCAGCCAGAGGAGGGGCGACTTCACTCTCAAAATCAATCTGCTCCAGATCAACTGTACCAAAGCCGCGTTGGGCGGCAATTAAAATATGGTTTCGATCTCGCTTGAACGGTGGGGTTGGCCAATCCGACTTCGGATCAGTTCCCATCAGGTACATGCCGCATGCATCTGTCGCAATCGGATGATCTCCTGCAATCATTGCGTTACAAACCCGACCTTCTCCACCCCATTCACGTCCCGATTGTCCTGTTAAAGCATCAATAATGTTGAGACAAGGTTTGGTAATTAGAGCGAGATCCGGCAACACATAGGAAAGCCTGACCAAATGATGATAATAGCTTCTTGCGCGCCCTTCGGGTGGAATTATTGGTGGAAGCCCAAAAAGATTCTTAGTACAAAGTGTAATTCCCATAAAAGCATGGTTTTTCATTTTGGCAACTGACACCATTGCATCGGATTCCTTAAAACACTTGCTCAAAGTATATCGATTAAACATCAAGCCGCCATTTGGTACTTCATAGTCACTGAACGGTGGCAGACTTGAATCCACAAACTGGACATCAAATTCTTTGAGGTAATGTTCATAGTTGAATCCAGCTGGCATCACATTCCCATTATTGTAAGGATTAGTATCAGTGGCAATCAATTGAGCGGTAGTATGCTCTTTAATCAAACGTAAGGTTGCTCGGCAGAAAGCGTCATCTACTAATTCACGACGCCGTCCTTGAAAATACTCAATTCGTTCTGGGAGCTTCATCATATTGAACTTAATAACGACTTTTCTTGCTTTCTCAATCTGTTGCCATGATCTCGTTAATGAATCCGTTGTACGTTTTAAGGTCTGATAAATTTCCTCTTCTGAAACTCTGTGATTGCAATATGAAGCTCTTACTTTATAATCCTTATCCATATAAAAATCCTGTATCTCTGCGTTCTTAATAAAAATATTGTGACTAAGGTTCTGCCTATTGTCAAGCAGAATTAACTTAAACATTGGCAGGACAAAATTTTTGATGACAAACATCAACCGTTAGCGGATTGACATAATTACTGAAGGCAAGTAGAATATAATTATGGGTGAACTCACAACTACACTTGAAGAAGTTGAAAAACAAATCAACAGTCTACTTCATGTGGACAGTCAAACGGAAGACGCAGTTAACCAAGCCAAATCAATACAAAAACGATTGTTCAGAGAAAAAATTGATCAGGCGGCCAATTTTGTTTCCGAGCTAAAGTTACACCAGGAAGATCATCGCGCTTCTGAGTTAATCATTAAACTCTATGATGCCTCTGATATTGATTGGTCAACACGCGAATCTATCGCTAAGGGGTTGCAAAACTCAGTTCGTCAGTGTGAGTCATTTCAAGACCTGAAAAAAGTCATTGAGACAGCAATTTCGGTGCCGGAACTTCCTTCTCCCCATAAGGAGAAATTGGAAAAGGAAATACTCTCTAAACTGGTTCCGTATTTACGCAATTCTTACAATTGCGATGACACGATTAACTTGATCCACTGGGTCTGTATCCGGATGACAGACGACGGTCTCACTTTTCTATGTCGTCAGCTCCTAGATCATATCACAGACCGCAACTTGACATTTTCTGCCTACGAAGCAATTTTTGATTTGATGATTTCGCAACCTGCACTCCAGGAGGAATTACCCCGCCCCTGTGCAGAGAAAATGATGTCGTTCGTCAGTAGATCTAAGGATTTAAATAGCGCTTTAGGTTTAATTGTTGACAGCTTTAGGCACGAAGTTGAGCCTTTTAAAGCGCATCTTATTACTTTATTGCAACAGGAACTCTCTGTCGAGGATCTGTATTATGCGCCTGAAATTTACGATTTCCTGCTGCATCTAATTGAGTATAGTCACCAAATCCCAGACACATACATTGAGGATCACGAAACACTTCAATTAACATACGTAAGAGGACTGCTAAAAATCTCGGAAACACAGACAGACGTTGACTACATCCATTCTATCCTTCATGAGCAATCGGGGGAATTCAATAGTACGCTGAGGCTGAAATCTCGCTTGATAATTAGTGTTTGGTTGATATTAGCACCGGTTATTCGTTATATACCACGTTCAAAGATAAAAGTGACCGTTGATGCTTGGCAGTTACTTACGTCCCCCGAAGAAATCTCGTTTCGTTCACTGACCGCCGTATTTGACATACTTTTGCCACTTGACTTCGACAGGAATTGCCATTTACAGATCTGCCGAAGTTTCATTAATGGAATTGGACAACTAATGGATACTGAAGATGAAGATCTAGTTAGAAAAGGCGAAAGAATACTACTATGTGTTAAACAATATATCGTAGGGGTGTCTGATCAGGAACTTAGAGAATGGAGATCGATATGTCAACAGATCTGGCTATCTGATTCACGAAAAAGTATGCCGGATGTTGATCGGGTTCACAAGGACACAAGAAAAGTACTTGAGGAATGGATTGACGATATTTTCGATCGCTAAGAAAGCTGTATTGGACAACTATTTCCGATTAATTGCATGATACCCGATGTCACGACGGTAATGTGCCCGATCGAAGTTGATTTTTTCCACCCCCTGATATGACAAATCGATTGAGGATTTCACATCTATGCCAAGTGCAGTCACTCCCAAGACCCTACCTCCATCCGTAACAATTTTATCATTAATGCGTTTTGTCCCTGCCTGAAAGACCACCACATCATTTAGTGCGTCCGCGTCATCAATTCCGCGAATGACTTTTCCTGTTTCATAGTTGCTGGGATATCCTCCAGAAGCCATAATTGTGCAAACTGCTGTTTCCGGCTTCCACTCAGTCATGCAAAGATTCAGGTTTCCATCAACACAAGCATTCAGTAATGGCACTAAATCACTTGCTAGTCTTGGTAAGAGAACCTGGGTCTCAGGATCTCCGAGTCGAACATTGAATTCAACAACCTTTGGCCCGGTTTTGGTAATCATCAACCCGACGTAAAGCACCCCTTTGAATTCCCTTCCTTCTGTCTTCATGGAGTGGATTGTCGGGTACACAATTGTTTCCATTATTTCCTGTTCAATTGACTTTGTAATAACAGGGGTGGGTGAATAAGCACCCATTCCACCAGTATTTTCGCCCTGATCCCCGTCATGGGACATCTTGTGATCTTGGGCAGTGGCTAATGGCAGGCAGTAGTCACCATCGGTCAGCACAGTAAATGACGCTTCTTCACCCACCATTAATTCCTCAATAATAACTTTACTACCTGCAATTCCAAAGTCGCCGTGTACCAGAATGCGGTTTATGGCTGTAACTGCTTCTTCGACTGTTCTGCCAGGAATCGCACCTTTTCCAGCTGCAAGGCCATCTGCTTTGACAAAGACCGGTTGGTTTAAAGATTTCACGTAACTAATTGCAGCATCAGCATCTACGAATGTTTGATGATCAGCCGTTGGAATAGAATTCTTAATCATCAAGTTCTTAGCGAAATCCTTGCTCGCTTCAATTATTGCTGCTTGCTGGGTTGGGCCGAACACACGAAGACCACGTGCTTGAAAAACGTTAACTAACCCGTTGGCTAGGTGAGCTTCTGGGCCAACAATGGCCAAATCAATCTGACGGGTTTCAGCGAAATCAGCGAGATGGCTAAAGTCATCTTCCAACGAAATGTGCGGGCACTCCGCTATGTCTGATATTCCTGGATTTCCAGGGACACAATATATCAGCTCAACCAGCGGACTCTGGGCAATTTTCCATACAATTGCATGTTCACGTCCACCCATGCCAATCACGAGAATCTTCATACATTTTCTCCAACTTTAGAGAGAACCTGATATTCCAGATTATACACAGTTTGAAATCGTAACACAATTAAAGATAATAGTTTTGAATTTATTTCGTTATTGTGCTATATTGCTTTCGATGTTGATGATAGCTTTCCTACATGAACCTCACTCAAGATTTAATCTCAACGGTTATGATAAAAGCAGAAAATCTCTTGGATTTCTGATTTTGGTGGCTTTTTAATGTTTGTTGTGAGCATGAATCGTGCTTGTTCAAATTGAGAATCTCTCCGTCTTTTACGGCAAATCGCGAGCTCTGAACAACATCAATTTGTCTATTGATAGTAAATCCACCGGACTGCTGGGTCCAAATGGTGCGGGAAAAAGCACATTAATTAAAACACTTCTTGGCTTTTTAATCCCTAGCAGTGGTTCTGTCAGAATCTTTGATTTACCTGTCCATAAAAACCCAATTAAAATCCGGCAGCAGATTGGTTACATGCCTGAAAACGATTGCTATATTCCTGATATAAACGGTCTCAATTTTATCGCCTATATGGGGGAATTAGCAGGTATGCCCAAAGCTGATGCCATACAACGGGCACATGAAGTACTGCAATACGTCAATCTCGGTGAAGCACGATATCGAAAAGTTGAAACATACTCAATAGGTATGAAACAGCGAGTCAAACTCGCACAAGCACTGATTCATGATCCAATGGTTTTGTTGCTTGATGAACCGACTAATGGTATGGATCCAATTGGTCGTCAAGAGATGCTTGAACTGATCCGTGAGATTTCAACTTATAAAGAAATAGACGTCATTTTATCCTCGCATATTCTGGATGATGTTGAATATGTATGTAAAGACGTAATTGCTTTGGATCAAGGTCAAGTTGTTCTTGAAGGGAACATGAAGCAATTGAAATTGGAACATCGACTCAGTTATGAGCTAAAGATTAAAGGCAATCAAAGAGCTTTTATTTTTGCCTTGAGAGAAAATAACTGTGAAGTAGAGGTGCGATCTGGTGTGGAAATTCGTGTTACCTCTCAAGACACAATCCCAATCAGTCAGAATCTATTCTTTCAATTAGCGGTCGAAACAGGTGTGCAGATTCGCCATCTTGGTTTGGTAGAACGATCTTTGGAAGATATTTTTGTTAGCGTAGTTAGGTAAAGTTAGACAAGTTCTTGCCTATTGCAGATTGAAACACAGAATTTAAAGATAGAAAATCAGGCAAAAACTTGTAGTGAAAGATAATATGTCATCACAGATTATTGACGGCAAGCAAATCGCAAAATCGATTCGAAATCATATACGCTGCCAAGTGAAAAAACTTGATTTCAGACCCGGATTGGCTGTTATACAGATTGGAACCGATCCCGCTTCAACGATTTATGTCAACCATAAACAGAAGGATTGCGAGCATGTTGGGTTCCATTCTGAAGTAATCCGATTGCCATCAAATACCTCACAGAAACAGGTCATTGATCTCGTTAAACAATTAAACCAATCAAGCCAAATTCATGGTATTTTGGTGCAGATGCCAATGCCTAATCATATTGATGAACAAATAGTAATTGATTCAATTTTGCCCCAAAAAGACGCGGATGGGTTGGGAACGATAAACCTGGGTAACTTGCTGATTGGACAAGAACGTGTATTGCCTTGCACACCAGGAGGGATTCTGCGCTTGATTGAAAAAACAGAAGTGGAAACTGAAGGAAAGCGCGTCGTTTGTGTTGGACGCAGCAGACTTGTAGGCAAACCAATTGGTTTGCTTCTACTGAACCGAAACGCAACTGTCACATTCTGTCATTCCCGAACGGCGAATCTTGGTTCAGAGACCAGCAAAGCTGATATTCTTGTCGTCGCGGTAGGAGAGCCAAAGTTCATTACTGAGAAGATGGTAAAACCAGAAGCCATTGTCATCGATGTGGGCATTAACCGTGTTGATAACGCCCTGATCGGAGACATCGATTTCGAGACAGTATCCAAAGTCGCTGGTTTTATCACACCGGTACCTGGGGGAGTCGGACCGATGACGCGTGCCATCTTGCTTGAAAATACCTTGAAGTTGGCAACTACTTTGTTTTAGATTTTTCAAACTGACCACTTGTCAAGCCGTAAAGCTTAAAAACGATTTCATTGATCAGCTGATCTGTTTTTACAACTCGGAGTGAAAGGGGATGTAACCTTTCACAACTGATACAGAATTCGGTCTCAACCGATTCCTGAAAATTGCGACTTGACACTTCTATTGGGATCATCTTCTGATTTTTTTTGAGAACTGAAATTACCTCTGATAAGCTGATATGCTGATAGTTTTCGATAATTCTTTTGTTTTTAAGTTCATCAACCGAAAAACCGATCTTGCGTTCCAACCATTTGAGGAATCCAGATTTTTCCTGGTATAAAGCTAAATTATCAGCGCTCATTTTTTTAGCAAGGAATGATAAAAGGTCATAGACTATATCCGCTTGTTTTTCTGAAATATGATAATCTACAAATCCAAGCAAACAAGCAATATCATTCTTTTCCAAGCACCTATTATAAAGCCATTTTGCCTTTTCAAGTAAAAGTCTCCGTTCCTTTGTCGGCATCGTGAAATCTATGACGCAAATTGGCACCTTCTCCAAATACTGCTTGCTGAACCGCAAAGTCTTACCCCTAAACCTAGTACAAATTCGTTTCAAATACTCCCAAGCAAATTGAGAATTTAATAGGGCTAGCAAATAATAATCGTCTTCAGCAATAAAATAGGCGTTGTTGATTAGAAAGAGTCCACTTTTATCCAGACAGAATCGACAATTTGCTCCCAAGTCAGGGAACATGATCTTTGACATCTCAAACTCTACCGCGTAACGGCAACTTCTTATTTCCCACCAATGATCTCCCTTATCTCGTCTGTTCTCCAGCGAATCCTTGAAACGATTGAGATGCTCAAAAACTGCTGGATATCTCTGAATATCCACGCCGTTTACCGCCCAGATTAAATAATAATCTTCAAATTTAACATAATATTCCCGAATATTATTTCCTGCCACAAGTGGTTTCAGTATATCAACAGAATTCCCATCTTGAGCGATAAGTTTTTTTCGTGTTTCGGCATTGATCACAAATGCCTGATTTAGTCCTGTCATAACGCCACGCCGAATCTTGGCCTGACAGTAATCGCCTAGTGGAAGTGTACGAGCTTGAATATCAAAATCTATGTCGTTAACACGTGATGCTATCCAGTTTCCGTCTTGCAGGGCGTTGCTATCCAGAAGACGAGAGACGCGATTTACCTCTGTATCAAAGGAATCAAATTCAAGACTCTCAATCTCCGTATACTGAGGCAGAAAATTTTCCTTCGACGGCACATTTTCTGTCAAAATAATAGAAGCCATCAACGCAGTATTTTCAAAAACAGGTAAGTCCCCAAAATCAATGATTTGACAGAGTTGTACATCAGTTTCAAGGTATCTCCGTAAATTTCTTCCGTACTTTGAGCGAATAAACTTATTGGAGGTTACCATGCCAAAACGCCCACGATTCTTTAACAGATAATGTGATTTTTCTATGAAATACACATACAGATCTGCCACACCGTTATACGTTTTATAAGTCGCTAAGTATTTTTTCTCCTCACCAATTTCTTCTTGTCTGAGGCAGGGAGGATTTCCCACCACTGCTGAAAAACCGCCATTTTCCTTTAGCCGCCCAGATCTATCGCGGAAGACTTCAGGAAACTCTATCTCCCAATGAAAGAAACAGCTTTTCTCTGCAATCTCCTGAGCTACTGCAAAGCAGGGTATGGACTTGATTTTTTCTAATCCATTGGTTTGTAACATGTCGAGGACTGAATGATAATCAGATCTGGTAACTTCGTTTCCAAAATAACAACTCAACCATAGATTGGCGATTTCTTTGTAGGGGTGAAGCATAACTTCGGCGCTGTCAAGCCTCTGTTCTTTTAGGTCTATGTGAATTGCGTGGCTACTCTCTGTTTCCTCAATTTCCAAATAATTTTGAATCGCACGCGCAGCGGTATCCGTGAAATCGAAGGAAAGATTCAGCTCGACTTGAAGCGCACTACTCGATGTAATTCTTCTTCGCCTATCTTCAACAACTGGAGGATTGGCCAAATCTACTATTTCAGCACCAAGTAAGGAGTTCCCACAACGAACATGGTGATCTAGAAACGAAAGTGGCTCGTTTTTTGCCACTGTATGTAACCAGAGAGAAAGTTTAGCCAACTCAACTGCAGCGGGATCAAGACTGACACCGTAAACACAAGATTCCACAACGCGCCGGCGCCAGTAACTGATTTCTGAATCAACGTCAGAAGGTAACGGTGTGTCCACACGTTTGACAATCTCCTCGGCCAAGAAATCAACGACCTCGATTAAGAAGTACCCACTACCAACAGCTGGATCAAGGACTTTAAGCTGCAAGATATCCTCAACATCCTTTTCTTTACACAACGGTTCGAGAGTCTGTTCAACAATATATCGACTAATATAGTCAGGGGTCTGACCATTTTTGGCGCTACGCTTTTTGGCCTTTGGTTGGATGAAATCAATGGTGCTATCTTCAAAGGAAGGTTTTAGGTCAAGTAGGCTTTGATAAACGTTCCACAAATGGCGAGCATCTAGATCCCGGTAGGCAATTCGTTCGCCATCTTTAGTGTAAGTTACAAGATCCAAAGCCTTAGTCAATGCTTGATTTCCAATTTCATATGTTTCCAGAAAAGGATAACGTTTTGGACAAAACAAGCCACCATTATACTGGGGAATAAATTCTTCCCAGCCATCATTAATTAGTTGGAACAATCCTCGCAGACGTGACCAGTAGTCATTCATTGTTGGCAAAATATACCGTTGTTCCTCAATACGTTGATGCGCATCCGCCGCCAGTTTGGACAAACTATGATCATTGGCATAATGAGGGTTATCAATTGGCAGGAGGTTCCGGACTTCTGAATGAAGGACAAACAGGATCCGGTATAACAGGATTAAGCTATTTTCGTGCACTTGTTGGACTAATTCTGGTGAGGCTTCAAGTCGGTTTCGTGAGAAGTCTAGGAAACCTTGCATCAAGATCTTTAACGCCTTATAGACACGAATCTCAAGGTCCTCGGAAACCCCTACTGTGTGTTCTTTGCTTTCTTCATAAATCTGATCAAGGAAAGATTTCCCATTATGATTGATAACAAGGGCTTCGCGCCGGAAAAAGTAATAGAAATAGCAGAATGAATCGAGGTCATATTTGTCTGACTCCAGTATATCTTCCAAATTGAATTGGTAGAATTGATCCAACCGATAACTGGTATTTCGGTGGTAAAGTCGCCATTGGCGCCCATTGGTCAGAATTCCCCAAACTCTATCGGTTTCACGTAGATAGAAATCAATTTGGAAACTTGGATTCATATTGGTGAAAGCGTCTGAACTGCTCTTGTACTTGCGGTCGAGATCTCTTGACCATGCCTTTGCGTCACCAATAGCAACTGCTGTTTTAAAAAAAGATTTTGTGTTTATGCGGGGTTGGGAAAATTCAAACGCATCCGAGTTGGGAAAAAACACATAATCGGGTCTCTTTACTCCTTGGGATGTTCGAAGCGTTGGTTGAACTGCAAAATGGTGTCCAAGCAATTCTAGCACCGGACGGATAAAATTCCCTTCAGTTTGTGCCTCAAGGAGATTTGACTTGATCAATCGAATCTTTTTATACAGCCGTCGAATTTCGTTGAATACGAATTCAATTTCAAGGGAGTTTCTTTGATCAAATAGATCTGGAACAACAAAATCCAGATAATAATCTGAAAAAAGAGCTCGATTTATAACATAACTTGTCATATAATATTGCTAGCGGTTATGATTTTGGGCGCCGTTAACATTTGTGAAAGAAAACTTCACAAATGTTAAAAGAAAAGCAAAAAAATTATGCGCGCAGCAACACGCATATTCAAATTTGAATAGATCTATTTCAAGATTATCATTTTCCGAAGCTGATCCGAATTATTAAGCAAGTAGAAGTACATGCCACTCGATACTCTTTCGCCATGCTGGTTACAGCCATCCCAATATGCCGCCCTGCCTTTACTCGTATAGATTCCTTTTGAACAAAAACCTAGATTGAGCTGACGAATAAAATTTCCGTTTGCGTTGTAGATCTGTATTAATACCAGGTAATTTTCTGCTATCTCAAATGGTATCCAAGTTTCCGGATTGAAAGGATTCGGATAATTCTGGTAAAGCACTGTATTTGGATTCTGATTTTCAAGGGAAGCAATGAGATAGTCGACTATATTCTGTGTTGTAAGAAAACCACGATCCGATTCGGACAGTGCCAATTTAAGCCGAAGTTCAGACTGTATTTCCCTAAGAATAGGCAGTGAAGTAATTGGTAGCGAGTGGATAATCTCAGGTGAGGAAAGCATACTGTCTTCTCCCAAGTGGTTACCAATTAAAACAATATCGAAAATATCAACTTGATTGTCTTGATTTACATCCCCCGTCAACCCTTTTCCCTTTTGACCCATTTGGTTGCCAGCCAGGACCAAATCGAAGATGTTAATAGTACCATCCTGATTAATATCCCATGGTGGCAAGAAACCCTTAATTGGGATCAAAGCATCAACCAAGTTAACAGAGATGGAATTTGCATTAACATCAGAAAAATCCGCTTTCTCAAAGGTAATTTCTGCCGCATCTACATCTTTGGTGCGGAACTTAATGTTGGCCAATATCCCGTCACCACTCATACCATTTTCGCCGAGTCGATAAATTGTAATTTTAATATTATCATTCACTTCATCAATAATTAACTGGGCAGGTCGTGTATCTGTACCTCCGCGCTTTAGGAATTCACCTTCGGAAACGGAAATTGCATCAACCTGACTTGGATTATACTGGACTGTGGTGCCAAAACCTTGAAGCCCTGCAATATTTTCAACCCGCATCACTAATTCAAAGACACTTCCAACTTCGACTGGCTGATCGCAGGCTTGGCTGGTAGTGTAGCATCTATCTAACAAAACAGTTGGTTTGGAGGGATCTATAGCTGCTTTCAGCCTAATCTTAATAGGTGAATCAGCATAAAAAACAACCCCGTCAGTTCGTACGGCATGGGCATAAATAATGTAATCACCCGGATCAGAAAGATTATCGTAGATGCCACTATATACTTCGCTGCCGCCTGTTACCAGCGAGATTTGATCAAACTTCAAATCTGACCATTGATCAATTTTCTCGTTAGGGTCAAATGAAGGAGGAATGATAGTTGCTCTCACCTCAATAGTATCAGGATTTGATGCCACTACTTCGACGGTTAGTAATCTGGTATCAGGTGGTAAAGTGCGATTTTTCGATATCATCTCTACCAGAATAGGGGCCGTAGATTTGACTTCTATAGGCACAGGGATATATAGCGAGGATGCGACGGTTAGGTCTCGTGCTTCATTGGCCAAACCATTGCTGTTGCTATCAATCTGGGGATACTGTAGTTGGTAAACTGGTGTGGATTGCATGGTGCTACGGGCGGTGATAAAGGCCTCACCAATAGCTTTATTTGCTCGAATCTGATTAAAGAAAAGGCGCGAAAAAGAGTAACCATTTACCATAATCCGGTTTTGTCGGCTACTGTGTGCGCTGGTTACGATTGTGCGGTTTGGAGTTGAGAGTACAGACATACCATCACGTGACTGAGTGATAAAATTACCACTATAACTTGCTTCAACCACGATGAATATCGGCGTTCCATCTGGGACTACATCCAACCAATTATCAAGGAGATCAGGTGTTAAGATGTTTTTATCATTTACCAGGAAATCAGGACCAAGGTTTGAAGAGATGAGGTAAAGAAAAAGAGGTGACTGTAAACCCAATTGTGGTTTGGCCCAGATATCGATTGCCTCCTCAAGATTAGCAAGCGTAGAGAAATCATCAGCGTTAGCCGTGCGATTTGGATCCGAAGAGAAAAATTTAATGTCATTATCAGGGTCAAGCCCGCGAGTAATAAAAGTGTGATGGACAAATTCCGCGTTTATTCTGAAGGCATCCCAAATCGGATTGGTCTGCGGATTACCACCAAGAACAATAATTGCCTTACCAACATTCATAATGGAAACATATACAGCAGATCCTGACGCTGGCAGGTAGATGGCATTTCCACCATAATTAGCGTTAATGAACCAACCACCTGACAGATCAAATGCCAAGTTGAATGAAAATTGCCCAGATCTATCTGTTTTGACATCCTTAATAGAGGTATCACTGCCATCTGGTTTATTAATTGCAAATTGTAGCAACTGATCAGGAATCTCTGGGATAAGCTTACCCCGAATTTTCTTTACAATCCCAAGCCGTGCGGTTTTTTCACCCAAAAACTCGATTTTGACCGAGACCCCACTTGCATTGATATAGACAATCTTAGATTGATCTATCGCTGTGTTGAGCCTAAAAATGACAGGCACATTCGAAACTTGGTCTCCTTCCTTGATTGTGTATGGTATAGTGTATATGCCGGGTGAAGTTGTGCTTTCAGCCATCGGGAGATCGCTCACGCCTTCAATTCCATTGATCGAAACAGTTGCCTTACCACCGCTTGTTCCAACCAGTTGAAAAACTATAACGTCATTAGTAACCCCAGATGCAGGTAAGGTCGATGTAGAATTAATTCGCTGGCTTGTTTGATCAGGCTTAGTCAGAGTAATAGTCATACTAGTCTGAACCACGTTATCAATCAAGGCGCTTACCACATTGGAGCCGGGCACTCTACCTGCTGTATACATGGCTAGCCACACTCCTTCATCCGGTTGGAATTGGGCTTCGCTGACTGTGCCGTCTGTGACTTTTAGAGTGGGTTTGTGGGAATCAATACGATTGCCAAAAGTATCAATAACGCTTACCACTACCACTGAAGTTGATACGCCATCTGCAGGCAAAGTGTCCGGATCTAATGTCACAGTTGTAGTATCTAAAAATGTTGGTAAGAACTCCACTTTTGCCGTAGCTACGAGAGGAACACCTCGCACATCTGCAGTAATATATTTGGTTTCGGCTTTAGTTGATGTAATCTGCGCTACCGTTTTACCATATGAATCAGTCAAGGCTGTAGATTGCATTACTTCATTATTTGACCCACTGACGTTTATCTTTGCTTCTTCATCACTGATTGGATTAACGAATTGATCCATAAGAGTAATCGTCACCAAGCTTTTAGCTTTTCCATCAGCAACGATCGGTGATGAGGCAGTAATTAACGATTGGCTTTGGCTGAGCTTTCCAGCGATGAAATCAATATGAGGTTTTTCTATCAGGGAAATGCCACTGTGGGCATCTCTGATAGTCAGAATTTTGATTTCCGCTTTTTTACTGGTGATCGTTCCTTTGACACGTCCATTAATATTTGTTTGTTCATCCATCGTAATTGTATTATCAGTTCCAGTACTTATAACTTCGATAGTTCTGCCAGTAACTGGATTTTCATATAGATCTATTAGCTGAACCTCAATGTTAGCCACAGATTTATTGTCAGCAGGTACTTGGACTTCGTTAACGCGAACCATCGATTTCTCAGGATGCGGATCTCCAGCGGCAAATTGGATAGTGATTGGCACCAAAGCAATGTCGCCAATGGTGACCGTAACGATTTTTTTTTCTGCTTTTATCGAGCTAATCTCTGCAACAGCTTCACCACTTACATTGGTAGGAGAAGTTGGAGAAATTATATTATCTGATCCAGTTGCAGTCACCAGAAAGCGTTGTCCTGCCACTGGAATATTTCGAATATCTTTCAAAGTCACATATATTTCTGCAGTTGTTTTACCATCAGCGACAACTGACTTGAGGGGAACAAGCTCAACTTTCGAAAGTGCTCGCGACAATGATACACCTTGAAGCTTAATTTGCAGATTAACTATGGCACTCGAAACCTGTATTTCAGCACTTACAATTTTATGACTTCCTTCAACAATCAGACCACCATCAGGCAGACCACCATCAGGATTTGTGATTCGTATCTTTAGTAAATCGCCGGTCTTGGCGACAGGAGTCCCTGTTGTGCTGAGGAAGTGAACAATATATTCACCTTCGATACGTTTTCCCAATGTTGTGGTGCGGGTCAGGTTTCTAGTTGCATTTGTAACAGCAACGGTTAACCCTTTTGCCGCAGGAGTCCCATCAGGTTGTTTTACTTCGCCAGTAACTGCAAAAATAAAGGTGTTATTTTGTGCAATTGATGCAAACGGAAAGAATGCGAGTACAAGAAAAATGAGGGATAGTATTTTTGCTCTAGAAAACACTTAACTTTGGGGAAAGACCTTTTAAACCTTGACCAAATTTGGAGACGCTATGACTATCAGGTGTTTGGAAAAACTTTCTTAAATTAACAATAGCGCATATGCCTATCTTCAGCCCAGTATTATAGCAGGGATTTAAAAAAGATGGTATACAATATTCAGATAATTTTGAAGATTATTTCGAAGGGGAATTCGATTAAAAGTAGGGCTAAGCATTTGCAAATAATTTCAGGTTCCTGACAAGTCAACTTGCATCTTAGTTAAAGTTTTCTGAATAGCAGATAGAAGTGCGCGTATGTTCGGCTCAAAGATGCGACCAATAGATCCAATTCGAAAGCAATCTTCATTACTTACTTTACCTGGGTAAATTAGATAACCACAATTGCTTAAATGTTGATAAAAATCGTTAAAATTAAAATTGGGATGACTGGGTGAAATAAAAGATGTAATGATATAACTTCGATTAGCAGATTGCAGATACAGCTCAAAACCAATATTCTTCATACCTTCAACTAATATTTCATGATTCCGGCGGTAACGCATAGCACGCCCGACAACTCCACCTTCAACTTCAAGTTCAATTAAGTCTTGGTGAAAAGACATCAGTGCGTGTGTCGGCGGAGTAAACCGAAACTGCCCGTTTTGCTCTAGCCCTTGCCACTGATTGAATAGATCTAAGCTTAGGCTTCGGGCATATTCCTTGAGTTTGTTCTAAGGTACCTAGTTCTAGCAACTACAAACGAAAATCCTGGGACACCTTCAATACACTTATTGGCTGATGATACTAAATAGTCAATATAGCAATCATGGAAATTCATAGTAACAGCACCAAAACTGCTCATGGCGTCAACAAAAAACTTGCAATCGAAGTCGTTGGAAATTTCCCCGATTTCCTGAATTGGATTGATAATACCAGTAGTCGTTTCGCAGTGTACAACTGCTACATGGGTAAATCCCAAGTTTGCTTCAAGAACTTTTTTGACCCTGTCAAGATCGGGAGTTTTATCCTCAGACCCCCTAAGAACATGACAACTAATATTCAACACATCCGCTATTTTAGCAATCCGTTCTCCATATGCGCCGTTGGCAATCACCAGCAATTTTCCATCTGATGGAATTGTTGAAGAAACGACAGCCTCAATTCCAAAAGTACCGCTGCCTTGCATGGGTATCGCAGTATATCTATTTGGGGAACATGCCCCTATTTCCAATAACTTCTGGCGAATTTGACGGACAATCTCGATGAAGGCAACATCCCGCGAACCAAGATCAGTTAGCATCGCTTGTTTAACCGTACAACTTGTTGTCAATGGCCCCGGTGTGAATAGTACTTTATCTTTATTTGAAGTAATTATATTCATATTTTTCCCACATTATTAAGCTTGAAATGAATGAGCTGAAAAGTGTCTGGTGCGCCCATTCAATCATATTTTATTCCATAAAGTTTTATAGGCCCTAAAACTTAGTGACAACTAGCTTTATTTGCCAAGCAATAATTTTCAGCTTTAGAAACTCAGTGGACTAAGTTACTAAAGTCCAGTTCTTTTATCACGCTTATTTCATTAGCACTTGATGCCTTTTTCTGCCAGAGGCAAAAGTTCTAATGATTTTATCATCTGCCGTTCAAATGTCAAAACGGTGAACCATCCCAACATATTGAAATAATCGATCGAAATTCCTGTGTTAGTTTTCATCGCTGGTTAGCTACCAAATGAGATCTATCAAAGAAGTATTAGCAATGGCTTATTACGAAGATGATGGCTGCGACTGGCCTCTTTTCGATACAAGAGATATAATAGCTTTTTAAAATCAACGTTCGAAATGTCAACCGCAGGTGGAAGTATGATACGCTATTCATAGCCAAAATTGGTGATAAAAATCACTTTTGTAACCCTACTGGAAAGTTGCTTCATTGTATAAAGTCAATACAGATATCATGCCTAGAAAGTAATTAAACATGAACGATCAAGCTTATATTGCCTTAAACTTGGAACCCGATTTCAATGAGTTTGTCAATGCTTCCAATGTGATATGTGAAATATTAACGGGTGATGGTCGAATTCCCAACAACCAAAAACTGCCGCTTTTGGTTTACCCAAAGGCATTTAGCGTCTTGGGCAACGATCCGATATCGATGTGTCAGTCATTATTCACTGCAAATAGCTGGCAGGGATGTTGGAGGAACGGTATTTTTAGCTATCATCATTACCATAGCACGGCGCACGAAGTCCTCGGTATTTGCATGGGCACCGCCAAAGTGCAATTCGGCGGCAGAAGAGGTATAATATTCTCCGTTTCGTCGGGTGATGTCGTGGTCATTCCAGCGGGAGTAGGACATAAAAACTTGGGTGCCAGTTCGGATCTATGCGTCGTTGGAGCTTATCCACCTAATCAAACGCCTGACCTCTGTGACGATAGAGCGACATCCAACTCAGGTGATAGATTGAAGGCCATTCGGAACATCAAACGTGTGAATTTGCCATCAACAGATCCGGTTTATGGAAGAAACGGGCCACTCTTAAAATACTGGAAATACTAATTATGGTCTTTGCTTTAAAGTGGATAAGGTAAAACATTATCAAGACATTCAGTGGAATGTTTGGATTTTCAATTGAAAATTCATGATATAATTTTGGCACATCCGTGGTGCCTATAGATTTAAAGGAGTCAGTAATCCGCATTCCTGTACATTTCTGATGAGCGAACAACCAAACATTTTATTGATCATGTCTGATCAACACAGTGCGCGTTTGCTGGGATGTGCTGGAGATCCAGTAGTGAGAACACCAGTGTTAGATCAACTGGCAGAACAGGGAACTAGGTTCGAAAATACGTACTGTGCTAACCCGTTATGTGTACCTTCACGTATGACTTTCCTCACCAGCCGCCACAGTTCAGACATTAGGGTTTGGACCAACCGTTGTCGTTTGTCATCAGAGATCCCCACATTTGTCCATTATCTTGTCAATTCTGGTTACCAGACAGCCCTTTGTGGCCGCATGCATTTTTCTGGTACTGATCAGCGTCATGGTTTTGAACGAAGGATTATCGGCGACGTCCATGCAAAACTAGAACATATTCCGCTTTCAACCACGGGGCAAACTGCTGCTGGTGTCAAGGTAGCTGGTGCGGGTCGAACAGCTTATACACGATATGATCAGGAAGTCACACAGGCCTGCAACAAATTTCTGTTGGAGATGGATAGACTTCCCCCTGATCGTCCATTCCTACTAACTGTTGGTTTCGTATTGCCCCATTGTCCCTTTATTGTGCCGAAGCGGTTGTTTGAGGAGTACTTCGATCAGATTGATGCGACGTCACTACCCAAAGACTACCTAAACACGTTACATCCATTTATGCAGGCTTGGCGAAACAAACGACAGGTGGATCGACTGACGGATGAGGAAGTAAAGACGGCACGTGCCGCCTACTATGGTTTGGTAACCTTCATGGATGAGCTTATCGGACATATCTTAGAAACGCTGGCACAAACTCAGTTTGGGAAGAATACACTCGTTATCTATACCTCTGATCATGGCGAGATGGCAGGTGATCATAGAATGTGGTGGAAGTCAAGTTTTTACCAAGGATCGGTTGGCGTGCCGCTGATTTTTTCCCAACCAGGACAAGTAGCTGAAGGACAAACCATCCAACAGGCAACTAGTCTGCTTGACATTGGACCAACACTGGTAGAGATCGCCGGTGGTTCTCCAATGCAGAATGTGCGTGGTCGAAGTTTGTATCGTTTTCTTCAGCCTGATATTTTTGATAACGACAGTTGGCCAGATACCATCTTGGCTGAACTTGGGGGGTTATCCGGCGACGCGCCAGGGAGAATGATTCGGCGTGGACCTTGGAAACTGAGTCATTACCACTCTTACGATCATCCACAACTGTTTAACTTAGATCAAGATCCGGACGAATGGAACGATCTAGGACAGGACCAGGCCTATGCATCTATTCGGAAAGAACTACTAGCCGAAGTATTAAAAGGCTGGTCAGGAGAAACTGTACTGAACACACTGGAAACGGCAGGTCAAGATCAAAAGATACTGGCCGAATATAATCAGCACGCGAGTCTTTCCATGGATGATATTCCGGATCGTTGGACGGCCCCAGATGATTGTAATGTTTTCCCTGAAGTTTAGGTAGTTCCAGTCAGTTTGGCACACACAGTTTATTAATAATAGATAATTTATTTGATTTCCAATGTTGCAGCCATTCAACTCAATAAACAGTTTCAGCCAAACCATTGATTTTCTTGATATGAAGTAGTAATTACACAGGACAGATGGATATGTTGTTTGTGACACTTAGCCGCATGATTAAATCATAACCTTGGTTGTGGTTTTAAATATAAAGGAATAGATATGGGGAATGAACGACTCACCTCTGTTTTACAGCTTATTTTTTTCTTAATGATAATTGGATCAACCAACACATTTGTTTCACCCAGCTATGGGCAGGGTGTCAAAAATAAATGGGCTTCAGCTATCAGAATTCGGTTCTTTACCGGTGGTGCTGAAGGTGATGCGTTCGGTTCTATTGTATATGCTGGCGCATTACAAGCAGCGAAAGATACCGGAGCAAACGTCGAATGTTTGTTTTCAGATTGGTCGATGGAAAAAATGACACAGCAGTTAAGAGAATCAATTGCAACCAAACCAGATGGTATCGCCATGATGGGACATCCAGCGGACGATGCAATTATGCCACTGGCCGCTCACGCCAAAAAATTGGGTGTCTTGATGATCTATCTTAATGTTGATGTACCAGCCGTCCGCTCCAGCTATGGGGGAGGATATATTGGAGCTGATCTAAGCCCACAAGGATATGCTCTAGGAGTAGAAGCGATTAAGCAATTCAAATTAAAATCAGGCGATAAAGCCATCATTTTTGGGCCGTGGAACGAAATGAACAGAGCATTGCGCGAGCTAGGGACAGTTAAGGCATTTGAAGACATCGGTATGAAGGTCATCAAGATATTTGCCGGGCCTGATGTAGCCAAAGATCCAAACTTACTTATTCCAGTACACACTTCGGCTTTACTCAATAATCCAGATACCAAGCTAATTGCATATCCAGGAGGACAAGCTTTGGGGAATGCTCCCACCTATTTAAAAGCAGCCAGAAAAAAACCGGGCGACATTTTCATCATTGGGTTCGATACCAGTCCACAAATCATGGACGCTTTCGATGAAGGGTGGATACATTTAACCTCAGATCAGCAACCTTTCCTCCAAGGATATCTGCCAGTCCTCAGCCTCTGCTTGCAAAAAGTCTACGGATTTGAACCGCTGAATGTTGACACAGGTGCTGGTTTTGTCACACCGCAAAATTATACGCTGGTCGCCAAACTAGCGAGGGACGGCTATCGTTAAGTTTCAATAGACGACACTTACAGATGCTGTTATGAAACCGCCCATTATCTCGTTACAAAGCATTTCGAAATCGTTTGGTAATGTCTACGCTTTGGATTCGGTTTCTTTTCACGTCAACGCTGGCGAGGTAGTGGGGCTAATTGGTGATAACGGTGCGGGTAAATCCACTCTGATTAAGATTCTTGCTGGTGTGTATGTTCCCGATACAGGCGATATTTTCTTACATGACCAGAAAGCCAATCATTGGAATGCCAGCAAATCCCGTCAGGCAGGAATAGAAACGGTATTTCAAGATCGGGCACTCGCTGTTCAACAAACAATTTCCCGTAATATTTTCATGGGGCGAGAGATAAAAACCTTTATAGGTTTTATCGATAATAAAAGGCAGTATACCGAAGCCGAACGTTTAATGCGAGATATTGGGTTTACTTCCGAAGTATTCACACCTGATTCAATTGTTGGAACACTTTCTGGCGGGGAACGCCAAGGCGTCGCCATTGCCAGGGCTTTATATTTCAATGCGAAACTGATTGTTCTGGACGAGCCGACAACCGCCCTCTCTTTAACAGAAACGGAAAAGGTCTTTAGCTTCGTCAGGAATGTGCGGGAATCGGGACGGTCGGTTGTGTTTATTGGTCATAATATCTATCATGTTTTTGGTATAGCAGATCGGTTTGTTGTTTTAGATCGAGGAAAAGTTGTCCTGAAATGCACGAGAGAGACCTACGGGACCCCCGAAGAACTAATCAGATTCATGCAGCAAGTTGCACGGTCTCAATGAGGAAACAAACTCTGATTTGTCTAAGTAATAGATGATGGTCAAAACAACGAAAAGCGTGACACCATTTGCATTATTTATTGGTGAAAACAGGGCAAGTTTAAGTACTCTGTTTTTTTTTACAGTGATGATGACCTGCTTTTTGATTGCCAACCCTAAGGTATTTACCAACCCCATAATCTACAATGCTGTGTTTGTTACCCTTCCGGTTGCCATCTTCTTGGTTGTACCTTTAGTCTTCACTGTTACAGGTGGAGAAATAGATCTATCGTTTCCATCCAATATGGCAATGTCCTCGTGGATTTTTTCACTAGCGATCCAAAAAGGACTACCACCGATTTTGGGTTTAATCTTGGCTGTGGTTGTGGGAATGGCGATTGGCGCTGTTATCGGCACAATTGTCGTCTATGGGAATCTGTCCTCATTGGTCTGTACACTTGGTTTCAACTTCCTCTTGCGCGGTTTTATTATGATTTTCACTGAAGGTAGATCAATTACTATACTAGAATTACAGGACAGTCTGTTTCATAATGCTTTAGCTGGAACCTTCTTGGGACTTCCTGTGCAAACGATGTGGGTACTACTGTTCACTATATTTTTTGCTTTCGTATTTAATCAGCATAGTTACGGGGCTTGGGTACACTGCGTTGGGGACAACCCCGAAAGTGCAGCACAGATGGGAATTGATGTTAAACGGGTCAGGATTTCTTTTTTTATTCTTGTTGGTTTGGGATCAGCCTTAGCAGGTGTTTTCTCTGTTCTGGTTAATTTTTCTTGGTGGCCAACGACTGGTGATGGTTATCTGCTCACTGCGTTAGCTTCTGTATTTGTAGGTGGGACACCAACTTGGGGAGGTGTCGGTACAGTTGTTGGTGGGGCGCTTGGTGCCATCATTGTCTCTTTTATGGAAACAGGGGTTGTTGCCGCGGGTTTGACAGGATTCTACATTCAATTTTTTAAAGGACTGCTTATTATTTTATCATTGCTCGCCCATCGATACAGTACCAAGCGTTATCGATAGCGAACAACTTTCAGATCTGTCCATAGATCTGAAAGTTACCAGCTCAAATAACGAACGCTAAAGTTAAAAATAAGCCCTAAAATGCTGATGGTTGACGCGACAACAACGTCGCCAACGATTAATCCCAGAAAAAATGGTACGACACGTCGATAATTTCGAACTCCACCATAAGAGAGAAGAAGACGTTTGATAGTCCAACTTATCAGAATTGGAAACCAAAGGCCTGTAAATGTCCACCAGCTGGATACTACATAGCCAACAGGATGTAACGGCCACTGAACGAACCTCAGACGCAAGACCAAGAGTGCAATTGAGACGACGAACCCACCCAGGGTAAAGATCAAACCACTTGCCTGTGTTTCGCTTGGATTATAGAGCCACCCTGCCAATCTGGTGAAGGCGGATCGAGCATACCACGATCTGGCCTGTTCCAATCCGATTTCATAAGAAATGTGTAAATGTCCCCACATAGCTGAAAAAGCGCCAATTACGATGGCCAGGATGATGACCAGAAAAATGTGGAATTGGTTAATTCTGGTTTGATGAGAGAGTTTAAGAGCCTCCAGTTGATGTGGCATCGGATGTGCCCGGTATGACAAGTGGTTCAGCCAAAAAAACAATGACATCACAGAAAGGTTTTGGGCATTGATTCGACGGGTACCGAAAGTCTCAATTAAGAATAAATCTGGCCCAGCATTATAGAAATCATGCGCTGGTGGCCCGAGTTCGGCTCGTATTCGTGTGATTGTAATTGACATAGCAAAATAAATAATAAAAAACAGTAAAGCGATCCAAACCAACATACCTGCTTGATAACAAAATAAGATAATTAAAAATAAGCCGGTGACTGCACCTATAATTGCTGTATGATAACTTAACGCTTCCTCCTGAACTCCCGTTTGACTTGTCAGTATTCTAGAGAATACAGTTTTAAAATGATGACGTCCCATCCACATAGTGAAAACAAAGATCCCAATCCATGTGCCGCGGATTTGTGCCATCTCTCTCGGAAATCCAATTGCGCTACGCCAACCGAATACATCACCTACTATCCTCTCAAAATGCCAGAACAGATGGAAAAACCAACAAGAGAAACCAAGATCAAGGGGAATGAGAAATCCAACTCCAATTGCAAACGGAAAAAAACTGATTCGAAATCCAGGATTATTCATTGCACTCCATGGCCTTTCAACCAAGTGGAATGATCGGTATAGTGGAATAGAGGGAAAAGACGGATCAATCTGATTCAAACTATAAAGCAGGTTTAAAACGCCGGATATCACTACTCCCAACCATACAAGTCGACTGAAAAAGAAACGCCGGCTGTCATTAACATATCCAGTATTGGCTCCGTACGACAGTGTGATTTCGTATGGAAGTTGAATGATAGGATACGTTAGCTTTTCATACTCCTGCCACTGTTTTCGCAATAGCACATTCAGACAGAACATGGTAATGCCCAGAATCAAGCAGAACCCCAACCAGATAAGTACCGGTTTGATCCAAGCAAAGATATGTGAAATCAAATACAAGGTCGATTGTCCTTGATAAAAACCGCGTAAAAGTTCCCTGTCTTCTACCACTAACCAAGGAGGCAAATGACGGTGAAAAAGCTGACTCCATTCGTTTTCGCTGGTTGCATACCAGAAACCATTGCTCATCAATGGAATCAGGACTTGAACCATATCACGCCCGGCAAAAACGGACGCCTGACAAAGCATAACGTAGATGGTAATCAGCTCCGTTTGGCTGAAAACCAACTTGGGATTTAAACAGTATAAGAGTTCGTTAACAGCAATAAGAACGATTAAGGTGAATAAAACGTTGAAGAGAAGTGAGAGGCTCGTTGGACGGTTAGAATCCCAAACATAACTGAGATGCAGAATCCAATAGCTATTAAAGGGAATTAAGATAAAACCAATAATAACAGATCTAGCTGTTATTGGAAGTTTGTTGTTTCTCACGAGTGCTTGTATTGGTGTCTTGTTCCTCATTTACGTGATTCTTGTCCAACTTTTGCCGAGCCCATACTATCAACCCCGAACCGTTAAAGATTATAGGCTTTACGGAGGATATTGGAGTTTTTCACTTTATCTAAATCAAATTATATCTTAATCTGTAACGGAAATGTGGTTTGGCCAGCATTTTGTAAATAGGTGAGATTTTCTTGATATAAATGTATAACCTTATCGCTATATTTAAGTCGTTCTAGAATCCCCCTTAGGTAAAGCTCTGGTGATTCATTTTATCAGAGCTTTACACAATTGCTTGGTTGCTGGCCTGCATTAGAATAACCAGAAAAATTGGTATGGATAAACCTACCCACCATAAAGATAAATCGAAGGAATTTTATAAGATATAGTGCCCCTGCTTTGGCTATCACAGGCGGATCTGTTGCACTAGGATTTCGGAGTTTAAGAAGATACTTAAAATATCATTTGATGAACTTCGAATTATTCCATTTGGTAAGATTCTTCTAGATCCGAATAGTATAATTGATTTGCCCAAAGAATTTTCATATCAGACTTTTTCCAAAACCGGCGAGATGATGGACGATGGGCTATTGGTTCCCGGAGGACACGATGGCATGGCTGCGTTTCCTGGAATAACTAAGGATACGACCATCTTAGTTCGCAACCATGAAATCAGAGCCTACAAAAAGGAGCTACCAAGTAAAGATCTAGAAAAATCTGGATTTGGCGAAGATAACCGTTTACTGAAAAGAATCAACAGTGATCATTTATATGACTCTAGACTAAACAATCGACCAGCTATTGGTGGAACAACTAATTTGGTCTACAATACGAAAACGAATAGGTTAGAAAAGCATTTTATGAGTCTCGTGGGTACTAACAATAACTGTGCTGGTGGTCCAACCCCTTGGAGCACCTGGATAACCTGTGACAAAGATACTCTTACATCAGGTGATAATTTCGCTGAAGACCACGGTTATAATTTTGAGGTCACTGCTCGGTCAATAACAGGATTGACAAAAATTATTCCTTTGAAAGCAATGGGGCGTTTTAATCATGAAGCAGTGGCAGTTGACAGTTGAACAGAGATTGTTTACCAAACCGAAGATAGGATGGATGGACTAGGAACCATCTTTCCTGCTGACGCCATTTGCAATAGTGGGAGTAGACACTTTTCCAAGGCAGGAAACCCTTGGGCAACATCCGCCATTGACAACTGGTGGCAACCAGATAGCAGATGGCATTGAGAATCAGTGGTTGATCCCATCGGACCAGATGAGCTCTTGGTGGGTCAGCACTTGGTAGATAGAGCTGTAGGCATTGCCAATTGTTGATCTATCATATCGGCGTTAGCATTCTTCTGTTCCATGGTTGACTCAGGCTTTTCTTATCCATCAGTGTCACATGGAACTTCTTACTATTTCAACCCCTTCTTTTTCCCAAACAGGTTCTAAGAATAGTATATCAGTTGAGAATATCAAAAGTATTAGAATGGAGTCGAACGTAAGTCTCGAGTACCTCAACGGCTTGTTGCCTGTTTTAGGTGCCATGTTGATTTACCTGGATCTGATGTTTGACCAGAAAGAGGCTGATTTCCCTACAGATAAAATAGCAAGTGCTCCTTCAAGTCCCTTGGTCATAATAATGTTAATAGTCTCCTTATCAAAGGCCACATTGAACAAGGCAACCTCATCCATAATGCCTTTAACAGGGTATGCGAACCCAGGACAATCCTCAATATTTAATGGCCCAGGGCTAAAGTCTGGTTTTCCATCAAATGGAGCCTCTGCTTCCACCACACCGTCTACGTATGACTTGACAGATTTCATGTCATACGTTCCAGCTAGATGACGCCATTTATCATCAGTAATTATGGGGATTCCAAATTTTTGGAACCCCCACTTGGTGTTTCCACCACTGGTAAATCGAGTCCAGAAAACCTTTCTACCAGCATAGATATACCCGCTGTAATTTTCCAACAGTCCATTAGCGGTCTTAATAAAAGTAGCTTGATAGTTTCCGGTTGCTTCAATCTTGATCTAGAAAGTGAAAGAGGAGGAGGTAAGATTTAAAGAATCGTCATGTGGCACTTCGACAAAATCCTGATCGATACCAGAAAAGAAGGAGAGCCTTGCCGAATTTCCCATTAACCCATCTTACGCCCCCTTTGAGTTCGCCATCAACTCTATTGTCAGAAGAATCCTTAACGACCTTACCTGTTCCTTGATTAAAGAACCAGATACCAACGATGTTTTCGGGCTCAATTTCAGCCTGAGTAAAAGAAATAAGTATCAGGGCAAAGCAGATTAAATTCAAAGCCGCCATTGGAAAATTATCCGATGCTTTGTATGTACTGCCGTGTCGGATGATTTTGTCTTGGAGTTGGATGACATGAAGTTGACGAAACTACATCAAATACGGGGTTAACCTGGATACCAAATTTTTCTAGGATCATCGGCAGACCTTTTATAGTCCCAAGCTCCATCGATCAAACGAACCAGATCATAGTCCGGTCGCCAATCCAGCAGAAACTTGGCTTTCGTGTTATCCATCCAAGTGCTATGATACTCAGCCTGAACACCAACACTCGGCAGGCCACGGCTTTGTTGCAGATGTTCAGCCACTTGGCCATAATCAACAGGCCGGTCCATGCAAACGTTGAACAACTGTTGAAAGGCCTTTGGATGATCGACAGCTTTCAGAATGGATGAGACCAGGTCTTCCACATGCACAAAGTTGCGCTTAACAGGCTGCCCCTCAATATCTAACAAAATAGGAATCGTCTGTGACTTCACATATTGATTTGCTTTCTTGGTACCAACCAGTTCTATCCAGCGAGGACCACCAAAGACATCCTCTCCAAATGACAGAGAGAACTTGAAATCGTCCTTCTCCATAATCCAAGGGGCACGCAGGCAACAACCGTTCAAATTGTATTGGATATAGTATTGTCCCAGCATTACCTCCTCCAGCACCTTGGACAGCGCATAACATCCCTGATAGGACATGTGCTTCTGCTGTTCGGTAACAGGCTCAGGATGGGGATACACAAAGTGTCCCACCGCTGCATCTCCACCGACCATCAGAAACTGTTGAAAACTAGGGTTTTGACGACAATTTTCCAATAACCAAAACAGACCTTTCACAGTGACATCAATAACGTCTTCTGGTGTCTCTTTACAGGTCGCCAGATGCAAAATGTGGGTGATCTCTTCCATAGCAGTATCTATGTCTGCTCGATTAGCCAAATTCCCTCGAACTACTTCTAGTCTATCCGTTGATTCCAGCATCCGATTATGACAGAAGGCTCGTAGGGTGCCATCACCTCGTTCGGCAAGGAAGCGTCGGATAAATGCCTGGCCGACCTTACCAGTTGCCCCTGTAACCAGTATTTTCATCCTCTTACTCCTTCATGACGTTGAATCGGTTTCTGCCATTAAGCGAACTGCTAGGCTACCTTGATTTTGGATATTGAATTGTTCCATGTAGTCGTGCGGATCGAAAAAGCAACTGTTATCGTACAAGAACGCATACTTGCCGTCACGGTCCCAGCCTAGATCTAATGCCATCTGGTTGAGCTGCCAAAGTCGTCGACTGGCAGGCCAGAGAATCCCATGCTGACAATAAGAAGTATCGATAAAGTAACGTCGGAAAGTTTCTCCACCCGGTTTGGGACGCCGAGCGTGTTGCAAAGCTGAATGAACGACAACAAATGATCCGGGAGACAAGTTATCAATTGTGACTGAACCAAGCAGATCCTCATACATGAATTGACGATAGGCGTCACGTGCCATAACCCGTTGATGCGATTTGGGCAAAACTAGTAGATCTCCGATTTCGCCGTTCAATCCGTCCAAATATATAAACACATGAACCATCAAATGAGAACGATTGGTTTGCGGCACCTGTTCATAGTCGTGATGCCAGGAGACACCAGACTCCCCTTTTCCTTGCCAGCGAGCATGAATATGGTGATGGGTGAAGGTCGTTCTCATCAAATCGGCAACTCGATCGACGACTGTTGGTTCAGAGGTCAGTGGTCCCAATGCGGGGAGAGCCATCAGAGTGGTTTCACCTTTGTTGGCACGGTTGATCATCAGTTGATCAACATCTTCTTTCAACCGTTTATTTAGGTCCCTATCAAAAAAACCATCAAAGATCAGATAGCCTTCCACATTAAACTGATCTATTTCGGCTTGAGACAGATAGTCGTTGCCCTTAATCCTTTCTTCCGACATAATTTCCCCTTAAGATGAACCTTTATTTAGTAACAAGGCTGGCGAATCTGCAGCCCTCAATTTTCATAGCCAGCTAAAGTCTCGTTATAGCTTGTAAAGGCTGATAAAGTTCGTAGTAACCTGCTGAGCGCCACGTTGCCAGACTAGCTTATGCATTCTAACATGATTACCGTATTTGGGGAAAGAGGTGAGTTCACTGACAGCACTCAATGACGACAGACGAGTTGGTTGATGACCAACTGGTCTATCTCAAGCTATGCCATTCCTGGTAGGATGTACTTCCATGTCTGGCAATAGCTATCTATATAATACTTTCATAAGAGGGGCCATCGCGATGAATCATGCGGAAGGCCGACAAAAGGTGAAGGTTCACTTTGTAAGCCAAGTTTTCAATGGAAAGTTTATCTCAAGAGCGACAGGATATTCTGCGGTAATGCGTTGTCTTGGGCCAACACAGCCGTAGCTGATTGTGCCAGTATCTAATGTTTAGCTAAGTCGACTGCGTCAGCGGCGAAGTCGGTGTATTGAATGCTGAAACGAGCTGATTCAGCTTTTTTCGTTTGCAGCCACCACCACCTACTAGATCAGGGTCATATAAACCCAATTCGTACATCACCATCACCCCCTCCTAGGTACTCTTTTAACCTGCGGTTGTAAATTTGCCTTCCATACCCACGAACATACTCCGACCTCCACGACATTCACTGACTTTGACCAAAAGCAAGTTTTCACCTTTTGGACTGTCACTTTAAAAACATCTTGAAAATTACTTATCCCACGGTTAACAGCATTCTTATACACCATCTTATCGTTGAATCAAACTTCAATTGAATCATCACTACTAACCTTCATAGTTCTGTGTCCAGCAGTAGTCACTTCAATCTCGATAAGAGCGTATAAAGTGACATCGTCACAAAAATTAAGGATGTTAACAACAAGATTAACGTTATTCCCTCCAGTTACAGCAATCTTAGTTGGACTCCAAATCAGTTTCCCAACTCTATCACCCGCTTTGACGCCGTTTTCAGCCACCTTGTCTTCTGTGACTTTCCCATCACTTCTTAGCTTGAGCGTATCCTGATTGGTAGCGGCCGCACCTCCTACCTAATTTTTTATTTCTCCACTTTCAGGAATTTCAACCCCTTCTGGAAAGACAGTCTCGTCGTTCCTAATGGCACCACCCAAGCCAGCGCCTCTCAAGTTAGCTCCAGGTTTTATTTCATTACTTTTGACTATCATTTCGTTCACCTAACTAAGTCGCGATAAGAATTCAGACAAAGCACTCTATCACGATTAATGTATCGGGGTAAAGAGATGGGCTCTTAGCTTTTCGTTGGAGGGAATGCTACGTTACACAGTTTGGGAATCGGATCCTTCCCACTTAGAAATTATCCGATGCTTTGCATATACTGCCGTAGAGATCAACCCATTCTCGAATCTGTTGGTCGAAGGGAGGATAAATCGGATCATAGCCTATCTGGCCATCCACAAAATTTTGCTTGCCGATGCGGACAGGCAGAACCAAGTTTGGATCCCCCCATAAGTTTAAGAAATCATTACAGTTCAAACAATTCAGGCCAAAGCGGATCATCCGAAAACCTATCTGACTTGATACCCTCTTGGGCAAGGACACTCCACACAGGATCAGAACTTTCCAAAAACACGCACGAAGGTTTCCATAAAGTTCTGATCATTGACGTTCCCTGTGGCCCGCTGATCAATATATCGTGCGCCGATGTGCAGAAAGAGTGCCTTTTCGTAGGCGACAAAACTCTTTTCCATCTCAGCCAATAGGGCTTGACGGAAAAAATCGTTCTCATTCTCAAGCATGTCATTGAAGAGGAGGATCTGTCCGCCCCCAGTGATCTTGATGGTCTTGGTGAACTGATAGACCACTTTGAGGATGAATGCAGAAACCATATCACGCACATCTGCCCGTTCAATCTGGCGCAGTTGGATACGCCGTGAGACTTGCTCACCATCGATTTCTGCCTCCAATGCGAGGTCCTCACGGCGGTCTTCTGCCATTTGAAAACCATTGCGGATAGTGTACTTGAACATCGGACTTATTTCGAGCGGTTTGGAAGGACGCATGCGATACATAGTTTTGAAAACACCGACTTCGTAATGTTCATAGTCTCTCTCAAAATCGAAGTCGTATTGCAGTTTGACGCGACCTGTCGTTACCATACGCTTAATCCCCGAATATTCCCAAGTGATTCTGGCAGTATTAATCAGGTCGTTCTGCATCAACAGCGTGTCCTTGCGTCGTTTTTCGACTTCAACGCCGCCATCGACATCGAAAAACAGCACATCGCCCTCCTCCTCCAGCTGCTTGACCTTCGGTTGCTCCCGATAGAGACGCCCCTCTGTTTCGCTCAGGAAACCGGCAAAATACCAAGTCTCATCGGGAATGCGGTCTTTCACTAGCTTCAGTTCATTCTCGACCACGATAGAAGCATCATTTGCCAGTTCTTTCTTATAAACCAGGTTAGCGAAAGCCTTGGTCGAAGATGATATGCCTCCTAGATTTTTCTCTTTGAGGTTTTTTTCGAGTTGCAGGCCAACATCAAGATCGATGAAGCTAGCTTGGTGACTCGTCTTGCGTTTCATGAGTAGACGTATTCCCCGAAGCCCGACATCGAATTCGTAATTGGGGTCTTTATCGTTTTCCTCCTCGTCCCGGATGCCATTATTGTTCCGGTCGCTTTCATCAAGAAAATCCTCATCAATATCAAAAAGCAGAATGTCATCCTCATAGTCGAAGGTGCCGTTGTTGTTTTTATCCAAGTCTCCGGGAATAATCAGGGAAGGAGGATCTAGCGGTGTGTTATCAGTGTATCGGTCTCCATCGTCGTTGTCCCCGACCGATCTGGACGCGTCGAAACGAGGGCCGACGCGGAAGGCTTCCGCCTGGAAGATCGTGTCTCCAACGGTTTGGAAGGCTTTGAATACGGTGGTCATGGTATCAAAACGCGAACCGAGACCTTTTTTCAAGGCACTCTTGGGAGTGACGGCCAATTCAGCCTTCAACCCGTAGTTTGCGAAGTTGGTTTCCATATCCAACGCCCACACAGGCGTTTCGCGGAAGTACCAGGAAACGCCGATCTTGGACCTGCCGAATTTTGTGACTTCCCTCAACCCGATCCCCGACCCTTCTAAATTCCCTCGATTCGGCACGCCATTGAGCAAGCCGGGGAGCATTAAGAACGTCCAATCGGACCGTTCTGAGCGAACCTCCCAGCGGACACCGTTCAGATCAACGGAATCGAAAGTGAACTTCGTAAACGTGGTGGGGACTTCCCCCAAAGAAAGGATATTCTTGGTATTGCCTGCAGTCTCTTCAATGACCATGACGCTGTGAAACCCACGTCGAAACAGGCGGTCGAAGTCGAAATCGTTCTGTCGAACCAGCTCCTCTTCGGCACCCGAGAGAAAGTCTCGTCGATTTGTGAAATCGTATTCGACGCGCCCGGATAGGAAGAGCTTACCTAGTAGACTATATACATCCTCCGCTTCAGCTCGGAAAGCCAGAAAGCAGCAAGACCAGAGAACTAGAAAGGCAGAAAGCAGGCGCTTTCGATCGCCAGGCTTCATTTTCATAGAACCTCGTTTAGGCAAGAAATTTGATTTCTCCACCTCAAATATCTTCCGGTCCGTAGTGCTCTGTGAAAGTCGTCCAGATTTCCGTGCGTTTATCCAAGCGGCTCAAGCCACGATGGGTGCCGAACCACACGTAAAGATCATCTACAGCAATAGAGAGGATGCCATTATGGGCAAGGCCGTCTTCTCGGGTGTAAGTTATCCAGCGATTCGTCTCCCGGTTGAACCGACTCACTCCCGCATCGTATGTACCGATCCACACCTCTGTTTCATCAACACCAATAGTAGTGACCTGGTCGCTGGCGAGCCCATCTTGAGCCGTGTACGTAACCCAATCCTTCGTCTCCTCATCGTAAACGGTTACACCTCGGTCACTTCCAAACCACACCCAAGCGTCATCAATGGCGATACAGCTAACTTCATCGCTAGCGAGTCCATCTTCTGCTGTGGTTGTCTTCCAAATGTCCTTACCGATGTTGTATTGGCTCACCCCCCGCCGTGTACCAACCCACACATTTTTCTTGCTGGCGGCGATACATCTGACTTCATCCGCAACCAATGACTCTGCGAACTCCTTGGATACAGCTGATGGCTGGATCTCCGTGCCGGAGGTGTAACTAATCCAAGCGTTGAGATCATCGGAGGCTCGGGGGTACTTGCCAATCCCGGAGTTGGTACCGACCCAGATGTTATTGCCATCACTGCTGACAGAAGTCACATTATCGGAGGGCAGCCCATGCTCGGTTTTGTACTGATCCCAGCGATTGGCGATCTTATCAAAGCGGTTTGCCCCGTCGCGGGTTCCGACCCAGACGTATTGTTCATCTACCATAATAGAACTCACCACGTTATCAGATAGACTGCCTTCCGATTCCGGTTCCCAGTCATCCCATCGGCCGCCGTGGGTTCGGATTTCCTGCCTGCCACCCTTCTGGCGATAATTCTTCCAGGAACCTACTACCTTATCGTAGCGAGACATACCGTTGTCGCTGCCTATCCACACGAAACGCTCATCTGTATCCACCGTTCGGATAGCACGTCCCTGAAGGGTTGGCAAAGCCGTGTAGGAGGTCCAGGATTCCTTCTGTTTGTCATAGCAGGAAAGTCCGCTAAGCGTACCCACCCATACGTAGTTCTCATCGACTTTGAGAGCGCGCTCATTCGTATGGTTATGCAGCAGGCCGTTCCGATCTCTAAATGATGTCCAGGTGCCAGAGGCGAAATGAAATCGCTTGAGCCCATCATTTGGTGCTGCTAACCAGAGATAATCTTCGTCCATAGCAAGCTCGGTGGTCCCCCTGCCAGATCGGATTGTGGACCACTCTCCGGTACGCCTGTCGAATCGGGTGACCCCCGCGTTCTCCCAGGGTCTGTAGAGTATCCACACATCGTCGCCTGTCGCAATAATCCGTTCAATATCGTCTCCAAGAAGCACGTCAGTGGTTGAAAATGTCGTCCACTTCTCTGCCTTTTTATCATATCGTGATAACGCGCGGTTACTACCTCTGTCCCATTCCGAACGAGCAATCCAGATGAAATCGTCATCTATGGTAATCCATTCTGCTCCTCTGCCCGCCAGCCCATCCCTTGGTGTCAAGTCCCACCATTCACCTGTGATTTCATTGTAACGATGAAGGCTGCGACTTGATCCAAACCATACCTCCGGTCCATCGACTGCAAGAGAATTCAACCGATCAAGCTGAACTTTTTCTTTGGGGGCAATCACGCTCCACGTTGCGGTCGCTTTATCATAACGGCTCAATTCGATGCCCATCATTGAAATTATCCAGATGCTACGTGAACTGGCATCGATTTTGTCCAGATCGTTCGTAGCGAGCCCATCTTGTACCGTAAAGTGTTTCCACATATCCCCTCTTTTATCGTACCGGAGCACCCCTAAATCCGTGGTGAACCATACCGCGTCTTCATCCACATAGATCCAACGGATCTCGGTCATGGACTTCTTCTGAGTAGACTGGAGGATGTCCATTCGTGTGAAACGGCGCCACATTCCCGTAGGCCGGTGATAACGCAAGATGCAACCGTTCGGTGACGAGGCCCAGTTATTGAACCAGACGTAATCACCATCAAATTCGATATTTGAAACAGTGGTTTCTAACAATGGCTCGCGCACAGGTCGGGATTGATAAAGCACCTTTTTCCCATCTCGGGTGCGATATTCCACGAGACCGATGGATGTCGCTAACCAGAGAGTTTCACTCGTATCACACAGGATGTCGCGAATATTGTACGACACGTCAGACATAGAACTCCAGGAATCCTCAGCAATCGCATAGCGTCCCAGACCGTGTGGCGTACCCACCCAGACGATGCCGTCTCGAGAAGCAAGCGCGGTGACGTTGGGACACGGCAACTGTTCATTGAACGGCAAAGGTGTCCAGCGCTCCTGAGCGCTGTCATATCGTGCAAGGCCCTGGCGAGTCCCTGCCCAAAGTGTACTCCCTGTGTCCAGCAACACATTAACGTAGGTGTGGGGTAACCCTTCAGCGTCATGACGCATCCTCCCATCCGCAATCGAATATCGCCAGATACCACTCGTCCCACCAAACCAGACAATCCCGTCTCGAGAAAGTACGGATAATACAAGCGCATTTGGGTTACCGCCTGGCGTAGCAAGTTGTGACCATTTTTGAGAAGTCGTGTCATACATAGCGGGGCCTGAACTGGTGCCAAGCCAGAAAACATCCCCATCCGCATCGAGAGCCGTCACAAAGGACTCTCCTTCAACCTGTCCTCGGGAAGGCGAATGAAACGTCCACTCCCCGCCGTTGAGAGCTCGTGAACCCAGCCCCCGATCGGTAGCGATCCAGACCTGCTGCCCATTCATCCCGCTGGTTGGGATTTCGCTCCGCTCAACATGCATCGACATGATATAGGGCGTCGTCAGCCCATCTTCTCTGGAGATCACCTCCCAACTGTGCGCCTGGGAGCGGTAAATAGAGATTCCTGCTACCGTTGCCATCCAGAGATTTCCATCCGTATCGCGGGCTAGATCTCGGATATCGTTGTCAGCGAGAAAATCGGCTTGCTCGTAAATCATCCATTCGCCGCTTACCTTATTGAAGCGGCTTACACCATCTTCTTTGCTTCCAAACCATACATCATCTCCCTGTACCGTAATCCAGGTCACATGATTGCTTGCCAGCCCGTCATTTTTGGTGTAATGGATCCAGGTATTGACGGGCTTGATGAAACGGTGCACACCTGCATTGGCAGTTCCAAACCATATCTGGAATCCATCCGCGTGGATAGAAGTGATCATATTGCTTTTGAGCAGGTCGGTTTTCGTAAATGTTTTGATGAAGGTCTGGTCCACCTTATTGTATTGACTGATTCCTGCGTTTTGAGTGCCAAACCAAACACTATCTTCAGCCACCGTAATGGTGGAGATCTCATTGTCTACTAGGCCATCCGATTTCGTGTAGTTATTCCAGGAATCGGTGGCTCGGTGGTACCGGCTCACCCCTCCAGCGTCGCGCTTAGATTCACTCCATCTGTCCTCGCGCCGTTCTTTTTCCTTACCCATGCCAACCCACACGTACTCAGCCTCGACTGCAATCGTTGTAATCTTTTTGCTAATCAGGCCATCCCTACGGGTACGCACGGCCCAACTGTCAATGGTTTTGTCATAACGGTTTAGCCCATTGGAGGTGCCAAACCAGATATAGTTGCCGTCCACTGCAATGGATGACACTTGATCGCTCGCTAATCCATCAAAACTCCGGAAGGTCTTGAAGGCGTTCGTCTGCAGGTCGTAGCGGCTCACCCCTTCATCCGTGGCAAACCAAACCCATTGCCCATCAACTGCAACAGCATTCACCGCATCGTTCGCCAGACCATCTTCCTTAGTATAGTAGAACCATTTTCCACGCTCACCATCCCAGCGCGAAACACCAGCTGCCGTTGCAATCCACACGTTGCGTGAGTCGGCAGCAATACAGCTGACTTCGTTGCTGATCAGGGTCCGTTCCACCCTCCGCGCCTTTCCGGAGCGCAAATCCTCGAATGGTACATCCGATTGATGATCGGACAGAAATGTAGTGCAACCGACCACCACAAACAATGATAACAACAACAGGTTACGTAAGGTCGATCGTGTCCCGATCGGAGATCGGGGGAAATTCCGCGCAGCGTGGTTGAATAGACTTATTCGCATCATCATTATCTATAGGCTCCTCCAGAAGTTTTTTGTTCTCCAACTCTTTCTTTAACCTCTCACTAGCTTATAAAGCACCATTATAGCTTTCGTTACGTTCTAATATCTCAATGCCCACTCTCTTAATATCTTCAAACATTTCCATGCGGAGATGTGGGATGTACTTTTCCTCCGATGTGCGCATTTCAGCCCTTAGACCAAAAGGAATAACAACCCCATTTGCAATATAATAAGAGATTCACAAAAAGTGAAGGTTCATTTCGGGCTTTTTCTTGTATAATTCTTTTTCAATACAGTTACCGTCGATGTTATAAAATTGCGTAGTTAAGCGACAAACTATAAGTAAACATAAGATCAAAATCAGAATCAGGTGCCGGTTTGCCACATTGTGCTTCAATTATGCTAAGAACCTGGATAAAGCATCCTACTCATGATTGTGCTATATCTGAGTAAGGAGAAACGAATCGTTAGGTAGCTAGTCTGACTTTATTGATTAGGCTATTCGACCTTTACCCAAGTTCTGGGAGAGATATATCCCTCGGCCTGATACGGATCTTCACCTCGAACTTGGACTACGCCCCGATAATTAAGTTCGCCTTGCCATGAGAGCCAGGAGGTTGAGGTGCAATAGTGAATGGTTAGCGTTGGTCGGTAGGCCTTACCCAAATTTTTTTTCGAACTGTGCAGTAAATATCCAGAAAAAAACAACACACTACCCGCTCCCATCTCTACTGGAATAGCACTGCTATCGTCAAATCCACGTGCAATGGTCATGCTGTCTACATCGGGTAGATTGTGTGAATAACGGTGATAGATTACGCCAGATTTATGGCTGTCTGGGATGATCCAGAGACAGCTGTTATCAATAGCCGTATCTGATAGTGGAATCCAAACCCCAGTAAGCGAGCGATCCCGTGTCGGAATCGGATGTTCGTCTTGGTGCCAAGGGCTACCGTTGCCACCCGGCTTTTTGGTCACAAACATGGTCTGCATACATTTGTAAGCACCATTCCAAAATGGTACCGTGGCACCAACAATCAAGTCTAGGATCTGGCATAAACCTGAATGAGCAATGTATTGGCGAATGGTTGGACTGTAGGCGTGAGGTTGACCGATATACATGTATCTACCCAGCAACCTTTCATCGTCTAATGGCCAACCTATGGGATCGATGACCTGGCAGGAATAGTCACCACGATTGATTTTGGCTAGATCGGTCTTAATTTCCTCCTGCTCCTCTGGTAAAATCACGTCTTCAACCAAGACAAAACCGTTTTCAATATAGGCATCAACGAGCTCTTGCGAGTCAAATGGATCGAGTTGAAATCGGGGAATCATCTTCACTATATATTTTCCAGATAGCAGGTGCCTTTTGTCAGTTGGCCCATTTGCTTCAACTTGAAGGTTTTCGTTGTCATGCTCAGCGCTAAGGCCATTGACCCCCACTTCCCAAGTCAATTGGCATTATCATTTTTCGCCTAGACCTGCCGCATGACGGCCCGCCTCTGGATCACCAGCGGCGTAGAGTGTTCCACTCTCTTGATCGATATAGAGCATGACGGGGTTCGCAATTGGAGATGACTTTACCTCAAGTTGATGCCCACGCATAGCCAATTCTTGTTGAACACTCAAGTCTATGTTGTCGCTGATGGTCAACGACCCCACCTGCTTGAACGCCTGTGTCCGGTTCGGATTGGGATCAAACGAATCTTGGTGATGTGCCGTGGCAAAGCGAGGCGCGGTCACAGCAGCTTCAGGCAACATCTGAAACTCAATGAAATTAAGAAGCAAATTCATCGTCGCCTGATCTTGCAGATCACCACCCGCCACACTGATGGCTAAAATCGGGCTTCCATTCTTCAAAACTAGTGTGGGGGTAAGCGTAATGCGGGGTCGCTTCCCAACCTGGATACAGTTTGGATGACCCGGAGTTGTATTCAGACTACGTAGGCGATTACCATAGGTGACGCCCGACCGACCACCATTGGATTCATCTCGGAAGACATTGGCAGAAGGCGTGGCCGCGACCACGTTACCCCAACGATCAGCAACCACACAAGTTGTCGTTCCACCTACACCTGGCTGAAAGGTGCCCTCTCCCTTGAGAGGCTCCATATGATACGGATCACCTGGACGGGCTTCGAGCGAGGCCCGTTGCATATCGATCAGTGGCCGACGAAGCTCAGTGTAGGTATCAGAAAGTAGCACAGATAATGGCACATCAACAAACTCTGGGTCACCATAATACGCATCACGATCGGCCATCGCCAGTTTGGTGGCTTCAGCGACCACATGGACATAATCTGCCGAGAAATTACCCATGGCTTTAAGATCAAAGCCTTCCAGCAGACGCAAAGCTTGACAGAGATAAGGCCCTTGAGTCCATGGGCCACACTTGTAGACCATGTACCCCCGGTAATTCACCACCACTGGGTCTTCAATGAGGGTGCTGTGGTTGGCTAAGTCTGCTTTGCGAAGAAACCCACCCTTCTGGATGTAAAAATCTTCCAAATCATCCGCAATGTCATGGTGAAGTTTATTTCGACCATAAAAACGGTTGGTTGCAGCTTGCAGTTTTTCCTCACGACTACCGGGTGTGATCTGTTCCTCCTCGACCATCCGGAGCAGCGTGACTGCCAGTTTAGGATGCCACGCTTCCGTTCCCGCGTCTAGCAAGGCAAGTGTGGGAGCTATGACTTCCTCAAATGTTTTGGTGCCATATTGCTTGAGAGTGGTAATGCACAGGTCTACAACTGAGGGGACGGGTGCCATCTTAATATCGCCCTGAGGGATACCATTTTTCATATACCAATCAATGGCTGTTTGCGAAAGTGGTGCTCGGCCCTGACCACAGAGTGCTTTCACTTCCCGCTTTTGCGCATCAAAAATGAGGACTGGTACCTCTCCACCAATAGAACAAGCCCCGTGATCCGTAACATTAAGAGCAAGAATGGTTCCTACTGCCGCGTCTGCGGCATTGCCTCCCGCATCCAGAATCCCAATTCCTGCCTTGACGGCCTTGGCCCCACCGGCCGTAACCACACCTGTTTTGCTAACTGCCTTCCAACCGATCTGTTGCGTAACTGTGTTTAGCATAGACGCTCTCCTTTGCGACTTGGATTATAGCATAAAATCGGTATTATTTGTTCAATAGATCTCTCACACAAAACTTAAAAGTCTAATTATCTTCTCAATTTATCACTTTTGTAATCCCAAACTACTGACCACTACCCTATAGATTCACCAATCCTTCCTATAACCCTACTCAATTCATAAATTCCTTGATGAGAATTCATCTCAATCAACGCACAACCCATAGGTTACTTTGGCTTTGGCGTTTTTAACGCTATTCGTTGTCAGTCAGTGCGTCTCAATCGTGCAGGAATTGATCATGGTGTATATTGGTCAATCTTTAGTTTATGACATGCGAAGCCAGATTTACCGGCACTTAGAACGTCTCTCTCAAGTATTTTGAAGATCGGCAAACCGGCGATGTCATGTCCAGAGTTGTCAACGATGTCGATTCGCTTGCTGAGGTAATCGTCGGTCCTGTTGTCGGCTTTGTTGCTGATATTTGTAGTCTGTTCTTCATTCTTTATTTTTGTCTGTCCTGGAGCTGGAAATTAACTTTGTTGGCTCTCATCGCCACGCCTGTCCTGATCTTGGTTACAAGAATTTTTCGCAAAAACTCCCTCGAATTACGGAAAAAGATCGGCAAACTCAACAGCTTGCTGCAAGATAATCTTTCCGGAATCAGGGTGATCAAAGGATTTGCCAGAGAAGATTATGAACTTGATCGATTCAACAAATCCAGTCGTGAAAATTACGAAGTGCGAGTGAGACTGGGGGTTTATTTTCGAGTGTTTCGACCGATTATAGATTTTCTCAATCAGAGAGGAACGCTTGTTGTCCTGTGTTACGGAAGTATTTTAGTATTTAACAGAGAAATAAGCCCGGGCATTTTCGTGATCTTTTTCAGATATTTACCCAGACTCTACGGTCCGATCACAGGGCTTTCCAGATTTTATAACCATATTCAGCAGGCGCTGGCTTCGAGTGAACGTGTCTTTGAAGTGTTGGACACCGAACCAGAGATCCAGGACGCACCTGATGCGATCGATCTGGAGACGGTTAAGGGCGATGTCGAATTTAGAGGTGTCCATTTTAGCTATGGCGATGAAACCGAAGTGTTATCAGATATCGAGATCAAAGCATATTCCGGACAAATGATCGCATTCGTCGGACCAAGTGGTTCCGGTAAAACGACTTTGACCAATCTCATCCCGCGATTCTACGATCCCATAAAAGGCGAACTTTTTATCGATGGACATAATCTGTAAAGAGACCAAAGCAAAGCCGTTACGGAAACAGATCGGCATTGTGCAACAAGAGCCGTTCCTTTTCAACAACACGATCAAAATAAACATCACTTACGTCAAACTCAACGCAACCGACGCAGAGGTCATCAACGCCACAAAAGCCGCCAATGCTCACGATTTTATCATGGAACTGCCCAAGCAGTACGAAACACGAGTCGGCGAACGCGGAGTGAAACTATCGGGCGGGCAAAAGCAAAGGTTGTCGATTGCGAGAGCAATTCTAGCGGATCCAAAGATTCTAATCCTCGATGAAGCCACTTCATCGGTCGATACGGAGACGGAAATCCTCATTCAACAAGCCATTGATAATCTTGTAAAAGATTGCACAACTTTCGTGATCGCACACCGATTGTCCACCATTCAACACGCTGATCTGATTGTCGTTTTGGAAAGTGGCAGGATCGTTGAAACAGGTAAACATGGAGATCTTTTGGCGTTGAACGGGCTTTATACCAAGTTGCATGAGGTGCAGTTCCGCTCGGTTGATGCAGAACCTACGGAACTTCCACCAAAAAGACAAAGAAGACCTCAACAACGAACCCAACCGAAAATACCGAGTTTTGATAATATGGAGGGAGATCTTTTCTAATAGATTCCCAACTCTCGAATCGGCCTAGCCTATCTTACCTAAATCAGTCAGGACAGTTGCTGCTTCATTCAATCCTAGCAGCCTGTTGAGGTGACGATTAAGGTGTCAAGTTCTCTGGTCAAATTGAGGAAAGTTTCAAAAAGTTGATCTTACATCAGGAGATATTAAGAAAACAACGCAACTGTCCTGACTGAGTTAATTCTCAACCGGGATTTTTTATTGTTGGTTTGTAATACCAGATGTGGATGTATGTAATTGTTTCGTTTACCCGTGGTAAAATTGCCTGCGGCAGTACATACAAAGCGTCGGATAATTTTCCAGCGCAAAAGAACCGATGCCAAGACACCGTAACATAGCACATATCTTCCAGCCAGAAGCTAAAACTAAAGCAGCAAAACCCATCTACACTGGTCTGAACTAGGCTTCAGTCCGGTGTGGGTGGGTTCATTTTGCCTGCATTATAGGCTCAGAATACCCCACCGCTTTACCCCGAAACCGCAATCGTGATAGAATACGCGAATCGATTTCGCTCAGCTGGTGTTTATCAAATTTAGATGGATTCGATTTAGAATCTGCCTATCAAGTTACCCAATTATCGGGCTAAGTGTCCGATGCCATCCCAAAATTGGCATCAGAATGGTGAGGCATGTTACAAAGCAAAACAGAGCCATGTGGTTCAGCACCCAATATGGGATTTCACTCTACAATGGAGACAGGTCATGCATCACCACTTTTTCGTTGTGGGGCAACATTATGACTACAATTAACACCATGGCTCTCAGTAATCAACAAATAGATGCCTACGATGAGAACGGTTATCTAATCATTCGTAATGTACTATCCCCTGATGAAGCTGTTGGACTTCGTCGTATCGTCCAACAACAAGTCCAATACAATTCGTACCCTCCTTCGCTGAAATATCCTAAGCCGGGGACATATACGATCAGTGGCAATAAGCTGGCTGAGCCGGGACTATCCCCCGTTGCTGAACATCCGGCAGTTGTCGAAGCCGTTGAGTGCTTGCTGGGTCAGCCAGCTTATCTGACTGCCTACGTCGCCTATCTGCGAACTCCAGGCGATGGAGGATCTGGTCCGCACTGTGATTACAAACGTTGGCGCCCGGTCGGCTCGTCGATGAACTGGATGTTCTCAATTATTCCACTGACCGATTTCGATTTGGAGTGTGGCCCGTTTCTCGTAGCACCCATATCTCATAAGCTGACCCAGGTTATTAACAAGCGGGCACGCATATGGGATATAACCCGTCCCGATATCGCCCAACTGTCTCCCTTTGTCGATCCGGAACTCAAGGCCGGTGACTTACTGCTCGTGAATCAGCACACTTGGCATAAAGCACCGGCTGGTATCTCTACCCAAGATCGTTGTGGTATCTTCAACAAGTATTGTGCGGTCAACTCCCCCCCTGCTGCAGGGTACTATCCATACAATAACGCAGCCCTTAGCGCATTGATCGATGCTGGTCAACGCCTAATCCCCATCTGTTTTGATCAGTCTATCATCACAACACGCTTACTTATCGATTGTCCCTCTGGCCGGGAATCGAAATTCTTGCTTCTATACGATGATGAAAGCGACTGCTGGGAGTTGCCTGATGGGGTAGGATGGGAAGAAGAAAATCTAGTTGGCTGGGACATTGGGGCGAGGATCGGTTCTCTGCAAGCGCTCATTGAAACACAACTTGATATATTCATTCCATGGATGTCCTACATTGCAGATATCGAAAAGGAAGGCGGTGTCTGCCGAGTTTATGGTTACTTAGATCAGTACTGTTCCTTCGACTCATTAACAAAAGGTGGTATTCGTTGTGACTGGTTCACCGAATACCAACTACAACATATGCTTGGTTAAAGTGACTATATCTGCCGTGTGGTTCACTCTTGGCAACGAGACGACATCATTCGAGGTAAGGGCAAGGCGTGCAGTCAGAGTAAGCATCAATTCGACTAAATACCCTCAGAAGAATGAAGAATTACCCTAGATACTTATTGAAGTTCCTACACATTCCAGAAACTAAAATACATTGACACAATGAAGAAACGAATGACTGGCTAATGCAAACCAGCATGCCTAGTCGTTATTAATTCGCAGTGGCGCTGTTGCAGCTTAAAGGCTTAGGGTACCACTGGGCATGATACCGACCATCCCATGTGAGTCAACACCGAACCGCGTAACGCTGAAGGTGTGATGTGGGAAGAATCAGGGAAACTGGGTGAAGTACTGTCCAGTATATACCAGCTAAAATGCCAAGAGAAGCGGCAGTGGATACCATCATCAATGATATTATGAACTATAAGCGGATGAAGAGCAAGATGATGATATTACGTTAGTGGCGGTCAGGGGGACTTGATGGAAAAAATCATTACTAAATTGTGAGAAAACACTGAATTTAGTCAGAAAGCTCGGTAGTGAAGGGGGGAAAGCCGTCTTTCTTTCGCAGGCTCAGGACTGATTCGACCTACAAGAAAATATAGGAGCATTTGATGACTAATAATGACAAGCCCAATGTAGTTTACATTTTAACAGATCAATGGCGTGCCAAAGCGACAGGTTATAATGGTGATCCGAATGCAAGCACACCGAATATAGATCGGCTAGCCGCTGAGTCGATTGATTTTGCCAATGCCATTGGCACTTCTCCTGTTTGTACACCCGCACGGGCTGCATTGTTAACTGGGCGTTTCCCTACGACCACAGGCATGTTTATGAATGATGTGCCATTGTCGCCCGAGGAGAGAAGTATTGGTAAGGCTTTTAAAACGGGTGGTTATGATACGGCTTATATCGGCAAATGGCATGTGGATGGGCATGGTCGTGCCAGTTATATTCCACCTGAGCGGCGGCAAGGTTTTGATTATTGGAAAGTGTTGGAGTGCACGCATGACTATCAGAACTCTGAATATTATGATAGCGATGATCCGGATATTAAAATATGGCCTGGATACGACGCTTTTGCACAGACGGATGATGCTTGTGTCTACATAAACGAACACTCCAAGAAACCGTTTTTCTTGGTTTTATCATTGGGACCTCCGCACTTTCCGCATCACAATGCGCCCAAAGAATTTCAAGAGATGTTTTCGCCCGAAGCAATCACATTTTCACCCAATGTAGTGTTTGATGATTCCGAGTTTGAAGCATTCACCCGACAAGAAGCGGCAGGATATTACGCGCATATTGCGGCCTTGGACCAATGTGTTGGGGATTTGGTTGAGGTGCTAAAGGCAAATGATTTAGAAGAAAATACCATTCTTATTTTTTCCTCTGATCACGGAGAAATGTTGGGGTCTCACAACAAGAAGCCGTTTACAAAACAAATCTTCTGGGATGAATCCTGTCGCGTGCCTTATCTGTTGCGCTATCCTGCATTTACTTCTGAATACCAAAACCAGAAAGTTATGACGCCGTTGGGTACGGTGGATATTATGCCTACATTACTGGGGCTGTGTGGACTGGAAATCCCCGATTCCGTCGAAGGCGATGATTTGTCGGTCTGCGTTCTAGATCAGGTTGAATTAGAAGATCATGTCGCACTTTATATGAGTGTGTCGCCGTTTAGTGGAAGCAATTATCTGGATCCTGCCTATCGTGCTATTCGGACCGACCGCTATACCTTCGTGTGGACAAGTGAAGATGTGTATTATCTCTTTGATGATGTGGAAGACCCATATCAATTAAAGAATTTGGCAAATACTCCTGAGGTGGCAGATATTCAGAAGGAATTAGAACAAGAGTTGTCGCAACAATTGGAAAAGATTGGCGATTCCTTTAGGGAGAAAGAATATTATCTTGAGAAGTGGGGATATGAAGTTGGTGAGTTTGGGAATGTGCCCTATTCGAGATAAATTCAACAGCAATTCCATCAGTTGCAACGCTTTAAAGAGTGAACTCGATTAATTGGCATGGCGGTACATACAAAGCGTCGGATAATTTTCCAGCGCAAAAGAACCGATGCCAAGACGGCATAACACCATACTCCATCCCACCATTTAGATGGGTTGGTCGCCAGCTAAATCGTCGTCCCCAAGTACTCGACCCCACCGCTTTACCCCGATACGGCAATTGTGATAGAATACCAAAGCAAACCCAGCAACTTGGTATCCAACAACCCACCTATATGGTTCAGTAGACACTTGAATTCAAACCCTAGGTTCTAGAAGGAAGTTAGATATGAAACTGATGATGAAGCAGATGATATGGAACAAGAAACGACATGACACCCAACACTAAAGGAAATCGCTCTCGGTCAGATCCACCAAGCCTGAAAGGCAAAGTCTGGCGATTCATCTTCGACCAACCGCATGGGGGCGACATGATTCAAGAAATGTGGAACCTACTTAACAAGCTATGAAATACACACTAATAGTCTTCACCGCCCTGATCGTTGGCATCTCAGCCGCACACGCCGAATCGGCGCCAGGGATTGGTCTGTTGGTCAAAGTGGAAGAAATGCCCACGCTGCGAAAAAAATCCAAGCCGAGCCGTGGACGAGAATGTTCTTAAGGATCCAAAACGAGGCCGACAAAGCGCTGGTCGATTGGCCCAAACAATGCATGGAGATTGCTCCGTATTTGGATGAGTTGCTGGATTTGACGGTTGAATTCGATGCCGTGATCAAGGACCCAGTTGCACGGAAGGCAGGGGAGGCAGGCCTGATGCTTCAGCAGTTCAGAGACAAAAAAGGTGAGGGTGTTACGCTGTGTTTCTTCTGTGATGACGCTGTCGGATTCTACCGAGATGTCACATCACGCGG
>JYMV01016107.1_pt1 | contig 135483 bp, 138 predicted proteins | sample 338911 | NCBI WGS metagenome assembly JYMV01 (sample SAMN03354496, study PRJNA234377) | hydrothermal vent metagenome | biome: Deep sea; feature: Hydrothermal plumes at the Eastern Lau Spreading Center, Western Pacific Ocean; material: Seawater | place: Tonga | collected 2009 | depth 2000 m m | reverse complement strand
TAACGCTAAAATTACGACGGTATATAAAATGCTATTACGTGATGACCGACATGCGCTTAATAGCCGAGTTAACTCACCCGCAGAGGTTTTACCATTAATCACGGTATCCTCAGATAAAAATCGCACTCGCCCTCTCGGCAAAGCCGGCAACTTAACCTTCCGCATCGGCGAATCATCTAACCAACCCCACTCGTTCACAGCGATAGTGAGAGCGATTGATAGCGCAGACAAATATCGTCTAACGGTTGCCGCGCCGCGACGTGCTCCATTTATAGTCACTTCCGACAACAGTAAATCTCGAAGCTCACCGATTGCTGCCGGGGTGAGTTCCGAGAGTTTTAGATGTCCGATTTCAGCCTTAATTCGTTTGAAGTGAGATTTTTGATAAATCTCTTGGGTGGGCTTCGTCGGCAATACATCTCGAACATACCGATCTACTAGATCCTCTACAGAGTGCTTATTAGCCTCTGCAGTTTTGGAAAATCGTCCTTCTTGAATCGCCGATTCTGTCTGATTTCCCCACTTTCTCGCGTCAGTACGTCTCTTAAACGTTTTTGTCTGGGGTTTACAACCTTTGATTCGTACTTCTACGCGGTAACTGATCGCGCCTGTCTTCGTGCTGACACGTCTTTGAATAGAAGCCACCATCAACTCCTAACACTGAGCGTCATCCGGATACCGGTCTGATTTCCACAGAACATATAACTTTTTGCCCCATATTTACGATACCAACAGACTAGAACAAGCCACAATACAATACAACACAGCATACTAAATGCTACGTTGTGTTGTTGTAACACAAGATTAAATAAGGAGTTTTCTACTGATATACCGAAATTTGGCGCAATTATGTCGCAAAGTGATCGTATTATGAGTGCGGTCAAACAACAAGCAGACATACTTAAGCCTCGAAAACCCTAAAAAAATATATTTCGCACAGCAACGAAAATGACGCCAGCGGCGAATGCGGCATTGTTGCGAATTCTTGTGAGTTGTTGAGGGGTACTGCGCCAAATGTGCGCCGCGAGGGCTAACTAAACCACCGGCCTGAGCGAAAGCCCAGTAAATATGGTGGCTATGGGTGGACTTGAACCACCGACCCCAGCATTATGAATGCTGTGCTCTAACCAACTGAGCTACATAGCCAAAATGGAGGGGGCAAGATACTCGATTTAGCGCCTTTTCGCTAGACGTTGAAGCGAAAATGCATCACATCGCCGTCCTGAACGATGTATTCCTTGCCTTCTACACGCTTCTTGCCTTTGTCCTTGGCACCGTTCTCGCCGCCACAGTCGATGAAGTCCTGATAGCCGATGACCTCGGCGCGGATGAATCCCTTTTCAAAATCGGTGTGGATGACGGCGGCGGCCTTGGGTGCCGGGGCACCGACGGCGACGGTCCAAGCTCGGACTTCTTTTTCGCCGACCGTGAAGTAGGTCTGTAATCCCAATAATTGGTAACCCGCCGCGATCACGCGATCGAGACCCGACTCATCCAAACCCAGATCGGCCAAAAAATCGATACGGTCATCTTCCTCAAGCTCGGCAATCTCGGCCTCCAGCGCGGCACACACCGCAACCACAACGGCGCCCTCTTTGGTGGCCATTTCGCGTACCCGATCAAGAAAGGGATTATTCTCAAAACCGGCCTCATCCACATTGGCGATGTACATGACGGGCTTGGCGGTCAATAAATGTAGCTCACTGATATGGGCCAACTGATCTTCATCCAACTCAATCGCTCGCGCCGGCTGACCGGCATCCAGCGCATCGCGCACCATCTCCAGTGTCTTTACACGCGCGATTACGTCTTTGTCCCCAGAGCGTGTTAGCTTGATCGCCTTGTGCAAAGATTTCTCGACCGACTCTAGGTCGGCCAGACTCAACTCGGTGTTCACCACGTCGGCGTCTTCTACCGGGTCAACCCGACCCTCGACGTGAATCACATCATCATCTTCAAAACAACGCAGCACATGACCAATGGCATCGGTCTCACGAATATTGGCCAGAAACTTGTTGCCCAACCCCTCGCCCTTCGACGCACCGGCAACCAGACCAGCGATGTCTACAAACTGCATACTGGTGGGGATGGTCTGTTTTGGTTTGGCGATCTTGGTCAGTTCGTCCAGACGCGAATCACGCATTGGCACCACGCCGACATTCGGGTCTATAGTGCAAAATGGATAATTTTCGGCCGCGATGGAGGCCTGTGTCAGCGAATTGAACAGCGTCGACTTGCCCACATTGGGAAGACCGACTATTCCGCATTTAAAACCCATGATATTGTCCGTGGAGCCGCATTAATAGGGGTGGATGATAACGGTTTAGGGGTTTGGGGTCGACTTTCTCCCCGAGGGAGAGGGGATATTGTCGTGGCAAGGACGTCTATTCAGTCGTCGGATGAACGGTTGTAGAGGTCTTCGAATCGAACGATATCATCTTCGCCGAGATAGGTTCCTGACTGGATTTCGATAATTTCCAGCGGAATATTACCGGGGTTCTCCAATCGATGTTTGGTGCCCAACGGGATGTAGGTCGACTCATTCTCAGACAACAGAAAGATCTCTTCACCCCGAGTGACGCGTGCGGTACCCGACACCACGATCCAGTGCTCGGCGCGATGATGGTGCATCTGTAACGACAGGGTTTGCAGAGGGTTGACCGTCAGTCGTTTCACCTGAAAACGCTCGCCGTGATCCACCCCTTCATAACTCCCCCAGGGCCGATGTACCTTGCGATGCAGATCGACCTCAGTGCGATTCTGGCGGCGTAACTGTTCGGTTATCTCCTTGACCTTCTGTGAATCATGGCGATTAGCGACCAACACTGAGTCGGGCGTTTCAACAATCACCAAATCTTCGACTCCGACCGTCGCCAACAGGCGATGGCTGGACATCAGCAAACAGTCTCGCGTGTCAACCGCGACCACATCACCATGGCAGGCATTGCCGGCCTCATCACGGGAATTTATCTCCCACAGCGATGACCACGCACCGACATCGGACCAACCCGCATCCAACGGCAGCACCACGGCTTTGCCATCGGCACCGGAAATTCTCTCCATCACCGCGTAGTCGATAGAATCGCTTGGGCAGGCATTAAATGCTGCCGAATCGACACGAAGAAAATCACCATCACGCTCGGCCAAATCGGTTGCCTTGCGACAAGCGGCCTCAATCTCTGGCCGATGTGTTGCTATGTCTGCCAGCCAGACGGAGGCCTTCATCATGAAGATACCGCTATTCCAATAATAGGCGCCGTTATCGAGATAGGACTGTGCGGTTTCTGCATCCGGTTTTTCGACAAATTCCGCCAGCGTAAACGCCGAGTCACCTCGTGCCTCGCCGCGAAGAATATAGCCATAACCGGTTTCAGGCGCGGTAGGCACGATGCCAAAGGTCACGACTGCACCGTCTGCGGCCAGTGCTGCACCACTAGCGACCACTTTACGAAAGGTCTCCGCATCGGCGATCACGTGATCGGCCGGCATCACAATCAATACGGGATCGGTGCCATCAGACATCGCTGTCAGTGCTGCGATGGTCAATGCAGGTGCGGTGTTGCGCCCAATCGGTTCCAGCATGATGGCTTGAGCGCAACGCGAATCCATCCGCAACTGCTCCGCAACCAGAAAGCGATGGGCCTCATTACAGACAATAAGCGGATCGACGAACGTCACCTCGCCGCCACTGATGTTCTCGATGCCGTCCAGACGCGCGACCGTATCTTGCAACAGGGTGTTGTCACCCGCCAACGACAAAAATTGCTTGGGATAGGATTGGCGGGACAGCGGCCACAAACGGGTACCGGCTCCACCGCACAGAATGATTGACTGAAGAATCATGAAATTATCGGGTGTGATGTAGGACCTAGGGATTTAAACAAACCAGAGCCCAAGTGGTCAATAACTATGATGATACTCGGCGAGCGCCAAGAATCGATGCCACCTCGGTCTGCCTGACATCGGGCAGACTGAACGACAGCAAACTGCCTACTCCATGGTAAACAGTTTATTGAAATTAGAGATGCGGAGGATTTCAGCGATTTCCGGGTTGCAATTACGAATCAGCACGGACTGATTGCTGCCGCCAGCGTGCTCGCGCAACTGCAGCAACATACCCAAGGCTGAACTGTCCATATATTCAGTGTTCGTCATATCCACGACATAACGTCCGCTAGACTGATCATCGCTGGCATAGGAATCGCGAAACTCCTGATGTGAACTGAAATCGAATCGGCCTTCGACTGCGATCACTACCTCGTCGCCTGACCCTGATGCACTAATTGTCATAATATTCTCCTACCGCCATTCCCAGTATTCGTATCAATCTAACGGTACTCAGCCAATGCCGAGCACACTTTCCCGAACTCATTCTGTATGTCGGCCAGAATCTGCCCGGACTTGAGGCCCAGACCCGTCTCTTCCAACAGCCCACACATTCGCGTCAAGCAGGGGCGAAAATTGGCGGACAATTTCCAGTCCAACGCCGATGCCAGACCACTTTTCACTACCTGACGTTACGCGGGTGTTGGTGATGATGGATTGGTAACTGGCTCGAACATGATGCTGAATCAGAGGGATTATTCCCAGATGTAGACGGCCTCGGCCTGATTGCCGTTGCCGTAGTGGTTGAGTTCGACACATAATGTAGTGACCAACGCAATGCCTCGACCGCTATGGCCGGCATTGTCGTCCAGCGTCGTGCGTTTGGTAGCCATATCGAATCCGGGACCAGTATCTTTCATCCGCAATATCAGCTTGCCCCCTGTTCCATGAGGAATGTGCTCGAGTTCAAGATCAATGCTCTGATCTTCCAACTCAGCCAAGCGTGATTCACGCTGTGTGTAATATGCCATAAACCCATCCGGCGTCTGCTTCAGCTTAGAATCCAAACCCAACAAGCCATGATCAAGTGCATTCGAGTACAACTCCGACAGCACGGTATATAACCGTTCGCGATGGTCATACAACCCCTGAATTTCCATCACCATTTGGATCAATAAAGGCAGTGGATTGGTGGTACGCATCGAGTCCGCCTGCAACTGCAGGCCAACCTTCCAGCTGATTGGTGGAAGTGCCTTTTTCGGCTCCTCTTCGGCAACTTTCAGACCCGCAACCGCAGATGGATCACACACAATTTCAATCAGGGTGATGTCGTCATCCTGAGCGGAGTCACCTTGAAAACAGTTGAGGCGCTGCGTAATTTCGTCGAACACTTTAGAGGCATCAAGATGATCGGACACGGTATCATCCAACCGTTTCTGGCCGAACAGTTCGCCCTCAATATCACGCGATTCAATAACACCATCGGTATAGACGAATATCCTGTCACCTTCCGCCAACTCAACGCGCGTGATCGCACCGTCTATCTCGCCGCTATTGACCACGCCCAGAGGCAGATGCTCTGATGGCACGCGATTTTTTATGCCTGTGTCCTGACCACGAATCAGAATATCGGGTACTCCCGCATTCCACACCGAGGCCGACTGCCAACTCGACTCAATCTCTACCAGAGCGGTGGCAAGAAACATCCCTGTGGGCAACATGAGACGAAGTTTTTTATTGATTTCGTGGGCAATATCGACAATCGAAAAACCCTTCGACGTCATTCCGTAAAATATTTCTGAACTCGGCATCGCACCCAGTGCCGCCGCCAAACCGTGGCCGGTAAAATCGCCCACCATCACATGAAGACCGCCTGCAGGCGTGGCTGCCGCCAATAACAAATCACCGTTAAAAACAGCCATGGGTGAAACAATGTAGCGCAGATTCGTCAGGTCAAGCGTGCCCGAGCGGACAATGTTGTTGAATATCTTTTCCGCAACCATTTGGTCACGTCGTTGTTGCTCATTGTACGTCGACAACTCGACGGTTTGCTTGCGCTGCACCTCATACAACTCGCGTACGCGCACCAATGAACGGATTTTGGCGGACAGTATCGCGCGATTATAGGGCTTACCGAGAATATCGTCGCCGCCACTCTCGATCGCCTTGACCAACGAGTCCTGATCGCTGAGTACCGCCAGAAGGATAATAGGGACAAAATCGCCGCAGCTTCGCGCCTTGATCAGACGGGTTGCCTCATAGCCATCAATAACCGGCATGTGGTTATCCATCAAGATAAGGTCGGGGCACTCTTGCTCAAATAGCTCTATCGCCTGCTGACCATTTTCGGCCAGAAACACCTCATAGCCATCGTGCTCAAGCATGGCCTTCATCACAAGACGATTGGTGCCACAGTCATCCGCCACCAGAATACGAACCCGAGCGACATCATCATCTGATTCGACCGCTATCTGATTTACCACTGCGTTCACTCCAGGTCCTTGTCGATATCGTCATTGCTGAAATTAGAGGGCGATTTAAGCTCAAAAATTCTCTGGAAATTGGCTACCTCGAGGATCTTTTTGATCTCGGGGTTTTTCACAACAATCGCAATGCGCGCGGTATCACCACCGACTTTTTCTCGCATCAGCAGCAACATTCCAAGCGCCGAGTTATCCATGTACTCCGCTTGGCTTAGATCGATCACAGACCGACAGGCAGGATCACCCTGTCCCAGTACCTGTCGACAATCCGGGTAGGAACTAACGTCTAAATGACCACTGATGGAAAATGTGTGCTCGTTTCCGGCGCTTGATATCTGTGCGCTAATGCTAATAATTTGCTCATCTAAAACAGGTCTACGCGGCCGGATGATAAATCGTCTTGTTGCGCCACTTCGCGGGGGGAACTGCCGCTATCGGCGGGGCCTTCCCATGATGCACCGCCGTCGGCTATTACCGACCTTAACGCTGCTACCCGGCTTTCACCTCCGCTCACAATCTGGCAAACAATGTCTTCGAATTGCAATGACCGAATAACCTCACCAACGCTGGCATCAAGACTTGCCGTGATCTCTGACACAGATGTCAGGTTACTAGCGAACTCTTCGTTCATCAGCGAGATTTGTTTCAACATATCGTCAACCGTCGACTTACAATGGATTGCGATGGTCATATCCTTGGACGCTATATCAGAAATAATTTTTTTGGATTCAATAATATGCTTGCGGGAGTGGCTAACGACACTGCCAATCTCGTCATTGAAGCGATTAGAGTTCTGCGAAAGCTTGCGCACCTCATCGGCTACCACGGCAAACCCTCGTCCTGCTTCACCGGCTCGTGCGGCCTCTATCGCCGCGTTCAATGCCAACAGGTTGGTCTGATCAGCGATGGATTTAACGTCACCCAACAAGTGCTCAATCTTGTCCATTTGATCCATCACATCATCAATCGACGACACCATCAGCATACTATCCGCACTGATCTCGACGATGTGTTGGATAAAGTAGGTAAGCACGCGATCTGTTTCGGCGGCAAACTGTTTGAAGCCAATAGCGCTTGATTCGGAAGTATCACCGGCCATGTTGTCGGCCATCGACATGACTACGCGCTTTTGCTCCTCCGCCTGCTGATGCATGTTGCTAAAACTTTTCGCCAAGCCCGATGCCGCCTCTTCAATAATCTGGCGGGTGCGTTCCATGCTGCCGTTGATGGCATCAAGTTCATTGGCCGCGATTTCCTGAACGCGCGTCAAGGAACCGGTGTCGTTCGCCAGCAACTCATCGGTCAACTCGGTCTCCACGTCGACTTCATCCGGGTTTTCTTGTTGTGATGCAGACAGCGAGCGAACCGCTCCCAACATCCACAAACCGGACGCCACTATCACGCCGAGCCAGGCGGAAACGATCTCGGGTGCCCACAGAACACCGCCGAGTACAGCCATTGACCCTACAAATGATCCCCAGAAATTCTTCAACAAAACATGTAGCACTGCCACTCCGTGACCCAAGATGGATTCAAGTACGCCTACAGAATATTAGCGGTCGCTTGTGTAAGAACTTAAACCAGATTTAGGCGCGGAAATGCGCCAGATTTTTAGGGGTTTAACCCACCGTCATCTATACGAAAACCCCAATCCCTCGGCTTACAGCAGCTGAACGTGCCCCGGATTCCGGTAGGATGACTAAGACGAAAGCTCCATCAGTTTCTTCGCCACATCGTGCAAGGGCACAACAGAATCGGCATAGCCGCGTTTGACGGCTTCGCCGGGCATACCGCTGGCTCCGCTCTAGATGAGCGCCTCCGCGATTGCATCATAACGGCTAGTACGCTCGTCGATAAACTGTGTTCCCGATCAACTCAAACCGATCGGTTAGTTGATACAGTGACTCTGAATGGCCGAGCACAAGAATACCGCCTACCTCGAGCATATCCGCGTAGCGATTGACCAACTTCAACTTGGTCTCCTGATCAAAATAAATAATCACATTGCGACAAAAGATCGCGTCCAGGGGACCCTTCATAGGCCATTCTTTCATCAGGTTTAATTGCTTGAACGAAATCATGTCGCGCAACGATTGATCGACACGCACCATGCCTTCATTTTCTCCTGTGCCGCTTTTAAACCATCGCTTAGTGACCACTGGATTGAGTCGGTCGACTCTATCTTCGGTATAAACACCGGATTCCGCTTTCGCAAGAACATCCGAATCAATATCAGTCGCCAATACGCGAATATCCCATCCAGCTGAAATCTCGGAATGGGCCGCTTCGTAGACGGTCATCGCTATAGAATAAGGCTCTTCGCCAGTAGAGCAACCAGAGGACCATATACGGATCTTCTCACTGTCCTGACGCTGTCGAAGCAAGTCAGGTATCAACTGTGCACGGACATAATCGAAGTGGTGCATCTCACGAAAAAATGAGGTCAGATTAGTCGTGACCGCATTGATAAACTGGGTAAACTCACCGCCAGTGTTCTTCTCAAGGAGGGCACAATACTCCGAGAATCCGGTTAAATTTAACGCACGAAGCCGTTTCGACAGACGCGAGTAGAACATATCGAACTTGTCATCGGTTACCACAATCCCGGAATGCTCGTTCGAGATCTTTCGCAACGACTCGAAGTGCTCCCACGTATAGTCGAACTCTCGTGACTGGGTCTGTGCGGTATGTTTTGTCTGCTGATCAGGCATAATTTAGCTCACCCAGTTCCGAGAACTCGCGAAACAGGTGAACCGGATCATTGCCGGTCGTTAACAACTTTCTATGTGGAGTAAATACTACATGCCAACCTGTCGGGATATATTCTGCAGGTATTGATGCAGTAGTCCCACCATCGGTGGCGGGACTGGCAGCTTCACCGCTGAGCAGGCGGTCAAGCTCTTTTTTGGTTTCAGTAACGAGCGCCTCGTCGACAACATCATCGTCTCGAGCGGCTTTCATCAATCCGGTTTCCATGGTGTCCAATCCTTCGAAGCTTTCTTCGAAGCAGACCTGATGGAGCTGAGCCATATCAATTGACATATGGCGCTACCTCCCAACAAAATACGTTGTTACAACGAATGTAAATCACCCAACCACACTGTGGCGGGTAACTATCCGAGTACTTTTTTGATCGTGGTCAATAGCTGGTCAGGGTTAAACGGCTTCACAATCCATCCGGTTGCGCCGGCCGCCTTGCCTTCCTGCTTCGTGTCCATTCCTGAATCAGTGGTCAACATCAGCATTGGAATAAACTTGTAACTGGGAAGATTGCGAAGTTCCTTGATCAAGGTGATGCCATCCATATTCGGCATGTTGACATCGGTGATGACCAAGTTGACACTTTGCGTCTGCGCCAGCTTCAGTGCCTCGACACCATCAGATGCCTCTATCACATCAAAGCCCGCCCCCTTCAAGGTAAACGAAACCATTTGTCTCATTGAAGCAGAGTCGTCGACTGCTAGTATGCTCGCCATATTTATTGCTCCCGGTTAATGTGTCCAGCCTGATGAACCCAAGGTGCCGAGATCGATACCTACCCAACTGGAAACACTGGGGTATTTATCCATCCGCCACACAATCTATCGACACTATGATAGATATCTTTAGGGATTTACTCGGGTTAAAACACACGGATACAGCATCTTCCGCGCACCCGCCCAACCACGTATACAACGCGTATTTGTGTCTAACATTCCGTAAGATAGTGATGCCCAGCCAACCTACCGGACGTTTCCGTCATGCCCCGTGTTATCCGCCTTTGGATTTGTTTTCTTGTTCTAGGGTTGCACGCAGGCCTAATTTTTGCGGGCGATAAGTCCGGTGGCTGGCGGCTGGCCGATGTTTCCAGCCCCTATCTACGCATGCACGCCGACAACCCGGTCAACTGGTATTCATGGGGGCCAGAAGCTTGGGAACAGGCAAAAAGGCAGAACAAACCCCTGTTCGTATCGATCGGCTATTTCACCTGCCATTGGTGCCACGTCATGGAACGCGAGTCGTTCCGCAACCCCGAAATCGCAGATCTTCTCAACCAACATTTCATCTCTATAAAGATAGATCGCGAGCAGCGACCCGATATCGACGCGGCGTTCATGCGCTTTGTCGTCGCGACGCGAGGACGGGGGGGGTGGCCAATGTCGGTATGGGCAACCCCTGACGGCAAACCGTTTCTGGGAGGCACTTACTTTCCCGATGAAACCCGTGGCGGACAGCCCGGCATGAAACAGTTGCTGCCCAAAATCGCCTCGCTATGGGAAAAGGAACCGGAGACCATTTATGCCACCGGTGCGCGCGTGGTCGAGCGACTGAGTGAAGTCGCCCGCCCTGCGGCCAAGGGCAACTTACCTACGGACAGCATCGCCACTGCGCTGAGCAATCTCACGGCTGACTACGATGAATTCAACGGCGGTTTCAGCCAGGCACCCAAGTTTCCCGAGGCGGTTAAACTGATTTTTGTTGGTAGCCAGCCCGATGCCGATACTCGCGCGATGGCGCTACACACGCTGGACAAGATGGCCGCGGGCGGGATCCATGATCAGTTGGGGGGTGGCTTCCATCGCTATTCGATCGATACCGAGTGGCATGTACCGCATTTTGAAAAAATGCTCTACGATCAGGCCTTGATCACACGTGCCTATCTCACGGCGTTTTCTTACACTCAGGAACAGCGCTATGCCGACGTCGCGCGCCGTAGTATCGATTTTGTACTGCGCGAAATGCGCGCCTCGAATGGCGGCTTTTTCTCTGCGCTCGGCGCCGACAGTCCAGTCTCCAACAAGGATTTAAGTCACCAACGAGAGGGCGCCTACTACACTTGGTCGTGGGAGCAATTGGTCGCCGCGTTACCGGATCAGTCGCAGCGCCGTTGGGCCGTCGCGCGGTACGGGATACGCTCGGAGGGCAACACACAGGCCCATGGCGATGATGAGTTGGCAGGTCAAAGTGTATTGTACGCCGCCGCCACAACACAGCAGCTTGCCTCCACTTTCGAGATTGAACCCACTCAGGCAATGACCCGATCCTGGCGTGTTGAGCGCGCGCTGCTCAAGGCGCGGGCACAGCGCCCTGCCGTTCCTGTCGACGACAAGATCATTACCGAATGGAACGCCTATATGATCACCACACTCGCTATCGGCGCCGAGGTGTTGAGCGAACCCAAGCTACTGCAAGAGGCCTTGGTGACGGCTGAATTTATTGTGCGCAAACTGTACGACGATAAAACTCAGCGCCTGTATCGTGACTGGAGCGACGGTGCTTCAGCGCCGCGCGGAGTAGCGGGGTTTTCGCAGGACTATGCGGCGCTCACCGAGGCGTTTCTGACCCTGTACGCAGTAACGACAGATACCCAGTGGTTGCGGCTCGCGCGACAACTCACCGAGGTGCAGATTGAACAGTTCTGGGATGAAGTTCAAGGTGGTTTCTATGCATCGGGCGAGGACAGTGCCCTGTGGTTTCGGGACAAACGTGCGATTGATGGTTCCAGGCCTTCCGCCAACTCGATATCCATCGGCAATCTACTGCAGCTCGGGGCTATCGACTCGCGCGAGGATTATCTCGATAAGGCGGTCGCGACCGCGACATGGGGTAGCAGTATGATGCCAGGTAGCCCTCAGGCGAGGCCGTATGCGTTGTTGTCGTGGCGTTCTTTGATGGATGCTGTTAAGGAAAAGATTCCCTCACCCTAGCCCTCTCCCAGAGGCGGGGGGACGATGAACGTCGGCAAACGTCAAAATTTCGTATCGATTCCCCGCCACCAACCCGTCAACTTATCGTCGCCACGGCAATTTACCCGTTATAACCAATTGATTTATATAGATACCCAATTCTTGGCACAGATCATGCTCAGTGATAGGACAAACCCAGTAAGAAAGCTGAGGCGTTACTATGCAAAACAGTCCGTTATCCCATACCACCCCACTGGTCAGCGTGTGCTTGTCCACCTCCGACTGGGGCAAACACATCGATCAGGCGATCGATTCCATTTTGTTGCAGACCTACTGGAACTGGGAGTTGGTCATCGTGCGCGACCGATCCAACCCCGGTATTAGCGATATTCTGGACCGCTATCAAAAGCGCTACAGCGACCGCATTCGGCTACTCGAAATCGAATCCACGCATCGCTATGAAGCGGCGGTGATGTGTCTCAGTCAATCGCGCGGTCGATTCATAGCGATCATGGCCTGTGGTGACCTGCTGGAACCAAACCAACTGTCTTATGAAGTGGCTTATCTGAAATGTTACCCCGGCATCAACGCGGTGCGTGCCTTGTCGGCGGCTGCAACACCCCTGCCCGGGACACCAAAACTTTTTCCTCTGGATGACCTGATGCCCATCGTGCGCGAGGGTCAGATGCTCTACGGTCCGTCAATGCTGGCGAGAACCACCGCCCTTGCCGATATGTTACCTACCCTGCTCGGCGAATCTGCAAGCGAGCCTCAGGTCGAACGGTTGTCAGCCTGAACAGGAAACCCCGGTACCGCCCAAGCCACAGTAACCACCCGGGTTTTTTGCCAAATATTGCTGGTGATAGTCTTCCGCGTAATAGAACGCCGGGGCAGAAATGATTTCGGTCGTAATGTTGCTTAAACCCGCCTTTAGTAAATCCGCCTGATAACGTTGACGCGATGCTTCGGCTTGTGACAACTGCGCGTCGTCGTAACAATAAATACCCGACCGGTACTGCGTTCCGCGATCATGACCCTGAGCCATCCCCTGTGTCGGGTCATGTGCCTGCCAAAACTCCTTGAGCATATCGGCGTAGCTAATAACCTCTGGATCAAACACAACCAATACCACTTCGTTGTGACCGGTCATGCCACTACAGACTTCCTCATAATCTGGATTGGGCGTCAGCCCAGCTGCATACCCCACCGCCGTTGTATAAACACCATCAAGTAACCAGAAACATCGTTCGGCGCCCCAGAAGCACCCCATGCCAAACAGGGCGCTTTGTAACGGGTCCGGGAATGGCGGCGTCAGCGAATACCCGGTGACAAAATGCGCCGAGTTGACCGGCATGGATTCTTCCCGGCCGGGCAAGGCCTGTTGTGGTGTTGGCATTGTGGTCATACGTGCGTTCATAATTACCTCATGACGGAATCAACCGACCTGCTCACATTGTTTTCTCGCCCTGGCTGCCATCTGTGTGAAGAGGCGCTGGAAATGATCGAACAGTTGAACCTGAAGATTACCCTAACTGAATCCGACATCACAGAAGACCCGGGGTTGGAGCAACGCTATGGTGTCGCCATTCCGGTGCTGCGGCATGATCGTTCAGAAAGGGAATTAGCGTGGCCGTTTGGGCCTGAGGATGTAAAAAATCTTCTCGTTATAGCGGCGCAGGGTTAATACTGCCCGAATTAAATCCACTCTCCCTTGGGCAGAAGGGACCTGAACTCGGGTCATCGTGCAATCGATGATTAAGAGTCCAGCTTTTGCTTAAACAATTGATTGATCTGACCAGGGTTGGCTTTGCCCTTCGAGGCCTTCATCACTTGGCCAACAAAGAAACCCAACACCTTGGTCTTGCCCGCACGGTACTGTTCAACCTGGTCGGCATTGGCCGCGAGCACGTCATCAACCATCGCCTCCAGTGCGCCGGTATCGGTAATCTGTTTTAAACCCTTCTGTTCGATAATGGTGTCGGCATCGGCGTCGTTATTCCACATTTCGTCAAATACCTGTTTCGCGATTTTGCCTGATATGGTGTTATCGACAACCCGCTTCAAAACACCCCCAAGGCGCACGGCATCGACCGGGCAATCAGAAAACTCGATTCCCGACTTATGCAGCGCGCCAGACAAATCACTGCTCACCCAGTTTGACGCCAACTTGGCATCACCACATTCCTGGGCCACCACTTCAAAATAGGTTGCAACCTCGAGCTCCGCCGTCAGCACTCCCGCGTCATAGTCACTGAGGCCAAACTCACTAACAAAGCGTTTCTTTTTCTCATCCGGTAATTCTGGCAATGTGGCCCGAGCCGCCTCTATATCGGCCTCTGATATTGCAACCGGAAGCAGATCCGGGTCGGGGAAATAACGGTAATCGTTGGCCTCTTCCTTGCTGCGCATGGATCGCGTTTCGTGCTTGTCAGAATCGTACAGACGAGTCTCCTGAACCACGCTGCCGCCCGATTCAATCACATCGATCTGACGTTCAACTTCAAGATTAATTGCACGTTCGACAAAGCGAAAGGAATTGATGTTTTTCAGCTCGGCACGCGTTCCGTATTCGGCCTGACCCACCGGACGAACCGACACGTTGGCATCACATCGAAACGATCCTTCCTGCATGTTGCCATCACAAATACCCAGATAACGAACCAGCGCGTGGATTTTTTTCATATACGCAATCGCCTCCTTGGCTGAGCGCATATCCGGTTCGGAAACGATTTCAAGCAACGGGGTTCCGGCGCGATTGAGATCGATACCGGTCATGCCCTGATAATCTTCGTGTAACGATTTACCCGCATCCTCCTCCAGATGCGCGCGGGTCACACCAACCGTTTTGCTCGAACCGTCTTCCAGTTCGATTTCCAGATGCCCTGAACCGACGATCGGTAACTCCATCTGGCTAATCTGATAGCCCTTCGGCAAATCGGGGTAAAAATAATTTTTGCGTGCGAACACATTGTAGGGCGCAATCTCGGCACCGATCGCGACGCCAAACCGCAACGCCATGTTGACCGCTTCACGATTCAATACGGGAAGCACACCAGGTAACCCCAAATCAACCGCACAGGCTTGCGTGTTTGGCTCCGCGCCAAACGCGGTTGATGCACCGGAGAATATCTTGCTCTTGGTGGCAAGTTGGGCATGGATCTCGAGCCCGATAACCGTTTCCCAAGCCATCAGAGATACTCCTGTGGGGCGCGCTGATGCCAGTCGGTCGCCTGCTGAAATTGATGCGCGACATTAAGCAGCCGGGATTCCTCGAACGGCTTGCCAATAATCTGTAGACCCACTGGCAACTCGTCAGCGAATCCGCACGGCACCGACATCGCCGGTAAACCCGCAAGATTGACTGCGATGGTATAGATATCAGACAGATACATGCCGATTGGGTCGTCGGTCTTGCTACCCAAGGCAAACGCCACACTGGGTGCGGTCGGTCCCATAATCACGTCCACCTGATCAAACGCGCGGGTGAAATCATCACTGATTAAACGGCGAACCCGTTGTGCCTTAAGATAATAGGCGTCGTAATAACCTGCCGACAGCGCATAGGTGCCGATCATGATGCGCCGTTTGACCTCTTCACCAAAACCCTCGCCACGCGAACGCTTGTACAGGTCCTCAAGATCGACAGGGTCTTCGCAACGATAACCGAAACGTACGCCATCCATACGCGACAAGTTAGATGAGCACTCGGCTGGTGCAACCACATAATAGGCGGGTACCGCCAGACTAGTATTGGGCAAATCGATGTCCACCGTGGTGGCGCCAAGCTTGCGTAGTGTTTCCAGCGCCTGTTCCAATACATCGCCAACCCCGGAATCGAGCCCCTCGGCAAAATATTCGCGTGGCAAGCCAATGGTCAGTCCATCAATCGAATCCGCCAGATTGGCGCTGTAATCCGGCACCCCAACATCCACACTGGTGGAATCGCGTTCATCAAACCCCGCCATCGCCTGCAACATCATCGCCGCATCCTGCGCCGTGCGCGTCATCGGACCCGCCTGATCGAGACTGGATGCAAACGCAATCATGCCGTAGCGCGAGACGCGGCCATAGGTCGGTTTGAGGCCGGTAATGCCACATAAGGCGGCCGGTTGTCGAATCGAGCCACCGGTATCCGTGCCGGTCGCCGCACTCGCCAGACGCGCCGCGACACAGGCCGCCGAACCACCCGAAGAACCGCCTGGCACCACATCGTGATTCCATGGGTTGCGCACCGGGCCATAAAAACTGGTCTCGTTGGACGAGCCCATCGCGAACTCATCCATATTAGTTTTACCAAGCAGCACCGTGCCTGCGGCCTTTAACTTGGCGGATACAGTGGACTCATATGGAGAAACAAAACTGTCGAGCATTTTTGAGGCACAACTGCTGCGGATACCTTGCGTACAGAAAATATCCTTGTGCGCGATAGTGGCCCGAAATCACCGGTGGCACGCCGTTGATCGGCGTGCTTGGCATCCTCCAGCGCCCGTTCAGGCGTCTGCGTAATAAAGCAGTTGCTACGCCCAGCCAGTGTGGATATGCGCTGTATACAGGCCTCGGTCAGTTCAACGCTGGAAAACTCGCCGGCGCTGAGTCCGGCTGACAATTCGGCAATGGTCTTGTTATGCATAGCCTACTCAATCACCCGGGGAACCAGATACAGGCCATCTTCCGTGGCAGGCGCCACCCCCTGAAACCCATCACGATTATCGGTTTCAGTTACCTCGTCAGGGCGCAGGCGCTGCACTACGTCCTGTGGGTGCGCCATCGGTGACACCGCAGAGGTGTCCACCGCGTTCATTTGCTCGACCAACTCGAGAATCCGCGACAACTCGGTCGCATATTCCGGGACCGCGTCGTCGCTAATCCCTAATCGCGCCAAATGAGCGATTTTTTTCACATCAGATGAATCCAGTGACATGACTATTCCTGCTAAATATGAAGTCTGTGTAAGGAAGCTCGGTGCCGCCCGCCCCATGAAGTGCGCAAGTTACCATAATTGATACCTTGCCCAAAGCCCCTGACGGTTGTTACAGTGGCGCATAACGCTTGTCTTAACCCTAGAGATTGACCCAACACGATGCTGTTTCGACGCCTGCGCGGCCTGTTTTCCAATGACCTGTCGATCGATCTCGGCACGGCCAATACCCTTATCTACGCCCGCTCACAGGGCATGGTTCTGAATGAACCCTCCGTGGTTGCCATTCGCCAGGATCGCGGTCCCGGTGGCCCCAAATCCGTTGCCGCGGTGGGTACCGATGCCAAACGCATGTTGGGACGCACGCCGGGCAATATTGAGGCCATTCGACCACTGAAAGATGGCGTCATTGCGGATTTCACTGTAACCGAAAAGATGCTCCAGTACTTTATCCATAAAGTACATGAAAATAAGCTGTTGCGCCCAAGTCCTCGGGTTCTGATCTGTGTCCCCTGTGGCTCCACGCAGGTCGAACGTCGCGCCATCAAGGAATCGGCAGCGGGTGCGGGTGCGCGCGAGGTGTACCTGATTGAAGAACCGATGTCCGCCGCGATTGGTGCCGGATTACCCGTCGACGAGGCTCGCGGCTCGATGGTGCTTGATATTGGCGGCGGCACCTCTGAGGTCGCGGTCATCTCACTGAACGGCATTGTGTATTCCGAATCGGTGCGTATTGGTGGCGATCGTTTTGACGAGGCCATCGTTGCCTATGTGCGACGCAATTACGGCACGCTAATTGGTGAGGCCACATCCGAACTGATTAAAACAACCATTGGATCCGCCTACCCTGGTGCCGAAGTGCTGGAAATGGAAGTTAGAGGTCGTAACCTCGCCGAGGGTATCCCTCGCAGCTTCACCCTCAACAGCAATGAAATTCTGGAAGCACTGCAAGAACCTCTCGCGGGGATTGTTGGCGCTGTCAAAACCGCGTTGGAAAAGACCCCACCCGAACTGGGTGCCGACGTTGCTGACCGCGGTATTGTGCTGACCGGCGGTGGCGCGCTGTTACGTGATATCGATCGCTTACTAATGGAAGAGACCGGGCTACCCGTGATCGTTGCCGATGACCCGCTTACCTGTGTTGCCCGTGGTGGTGGCAGGGTGCTCGAAATCATGGATGAAGGAAGTGGTGATATTTTCGCGCTGGAGTAGAAGAACCGTTGTCGTCCCGCAGTAGCCTGTCGCGTTAGGGGATTCGCAAAATCAAACGTCTGTTCTCACAAGGTCCTGCTCTGGGTGCACAACTCGGCGTACTCCTGCTCACCTCCATAATATTGATGACAACAGACCATCGCAGCGACTATCTCAATGGTCTGCGTTCAACACTGGCTCTGATTGTGTATCCGATACGCTGGGTCGTTGACCTGCCTGTTCGCGGCGCCGACCTGCTTGCCGATGAAGTTCGGTCAAGACAGGACTTGATTGAAGACAACCAACGCCTGCACACCGAACACCTATTACTGAAGTCACAACTCCAGAAGCTCTCCACCTTGCAGATCGAAAATATGCGGCTGCGCGACCTGCTGGATTCCTCAACCAACCTGGGTGAGCGAGTATTCGTTGCTGAACTGATGAAAGTGGATCTTGATCCTTATCGACATCTGGTTGTCATCAATAAAGGTTCCAGTGCCACACTTTTCCCGGGCCAGCCAGCACTGGACGCCACCGGCGTTGTCGGTCAAGTGGTGGGGACCAGCATTTTGTCTTCCACTGTGATGCTCATCACCGACCCCAGCCATGCGCTACCGATTCAGGTCAATCGCAATGGACTGCGCAGCATTGCTCTGGGAACCGGCGCGGTTGATCGTCTCGACTTGCCGCACCTACCTAACAGCGCCGATATCAAAGTCGGCGACCTTCTGATCACGTCCGGACTTGGTGGTCGTTTTCCGCAGGGCTACCCGGTGGCGCGTGTGACCGCCGTTGAGCGCGATCCCGGACATGAGTTTGCGCGCGTCAGTGCGGCCCCCACCGCCGCGCTAACACGCACACGCGAACTGTTGCTGGTTGTGCCAAGAGACACCCAAGCCGCTGCCGATGAACCGGCTACCGAGGTAACGGTCGAATGAGTCTGGTACGACATCGTGGCGGCGCTGTCATTGTGGCGACGCTAGTCGCCGCACTGATGCTGAGCGTCATTTCCATGCCCGAGTGGGCGCGCTACTGGCGCCCGGACTGGGTGGCACTGGTGCTGATCTACTGGTGCATTGCACTACCCGAAAGGGTTGGCATTGGCAGCGCGTGGTTTGTCGGTCTGTTGCTCGACATCCTCAACGGCACGCTACTCGGACGCTATGCCTTCTCACTCGCGGTCGTGGCTTATTTAGCCATTGTGATGCACCAAAGAACCCGAGTGTTACCGTTGGCCCATCAAGCCATCACGATTCTGGTTTTGGTCATCATGTACCGTATGCTGTTGTGGTGGATCGATGGTATTACCAGCCAGCCAAGCGGTTCATGGGAATACTGGCTCACGCCTGTGGTCGACACCCTATTATGGCCCTGGACGTTTCTGCTGCTGCGAAGTCTAAGACGGGCATTCCACGTCAGTTAATGATGGCGCACCACTGACATGCGACACCAGACTGCTATCAGCGACTACCTGCTCGAGAGCCAACTCTTCCTTGGACGTGCAGTAGCAACGATGATCCTTGTCATCGTATTGATCGGTATACTCATCGTCCGCTTGATCGACCTCCAGATCGTCAATCACCATCATTTCAGTACCCGCTCGCAAGCTAATCAGGTTCAATTACAAGCGCTGCCGCCGACCCGCGGATTGATCTTCGACCGCAATGGCGAGATTCTGGCGCAAAACCTGCCGACCTTCAGTCTCGAATTGATCCCGGATCAGATCCCCGATCTGGATGCTACTTTGCATGACTTGGCTGCGCTGATTACCCTCACCGAATCAGACCTTGATCGATTCCATAAACAACTCAATCCGAGCCGAGGCTTCCGCAAGATCGCGCTGCGTTTTCGCCTCACAGATGAAGAAGTCGCACGTTTTTCGGTTAATCGTCACCGTTTCCCCGGAGTTGATGTTCATGCCCGTTTAACCCGCGAGTACCCTAAGGGCGAACTAACGTCGCATGTCATCGGCTATGTTGGGCGCATCAATGTCGAGGAACTTGAGCGCATTGACCCATCCGACTACAGCGGCACCAGTCACATCGGCAAGACCGGGATCGAGAAGACCTATGAGGATATTCTGCATGGGGATGTCGGTGTCCAGCATGTTGAAACCAACGCCCTCGGACGCACCCTGCAGGTGCTCAAACAAACCGCACCAACCCGCGGCAATCATTTGCATTTAACGCTGGATATCCACCTGCAAGAGGACGCCACCACCGCACTTGGCGACTTCAATGGCTCTGTCATTGCGTTGCACATACCCAGTGGCGGCATACTCGCGATGGTGAGCAAACCCACCTTTGATACCAATCTTTTCGTCAACGGTATCGATCACGCAACCTATCAGGCACTGAACACGTCGGCGGACAAACCCCTATTCAACCGTTCGCTATTTGGCCAATACCCACCGGGTTCGACCATCAAACCCATGGTCGGTCTCGCCGGACTGCAGTTGGGGATCATTGATTCTGCCCAACGCCATTTCTGCCCCGGTTTCTTCATGCTGCCCGGCAAAGATCACAAATACCGAGACTGGAAAAAGCAGGGGCATGCCGCAGTCAACCTCGATGCCGCGATCACTCAGTCCTGCGATGTGTATTTTTATAAGCTCGGACTTGCCCTTGGCATCGATAAAATGCAGGACTTTCTATCTGGTTTCGGCCTGGGAGAACCAACCGGACTGGATATCGTCGGTGAGCAGTCCGGCCTGCTCCCGTCTCGCGACTGGAAGCGTCGTGTACACAACCAACCCTGGTTTCCGGGAGAAACGCTGATTACCGCGATCGGTCAGGGCTTCATGCTAACCACCCCGCTACAGCTTGCGCGGGCAACGGCCATACTCGCCAAACGCGGAGAAGACGTGCAGCCCAAGATTGTGCGCGCTATCGAGACACCCGACCACAGCCGGCAGGAAACACTGATGCAACCACATCACGATCAACGGGTTTCGGCCACAGACAAGCATTGGGATGAAGTGATCGCATCAATGATCCACGTAGTTCATGGCGCGCGCGGTACCGCCCGCGCCATTGGCGTAGACGCTGAATATACTATCGCCGGAAAAACCGGAACGGCTCAGGTTTTTAGTATTAAGCAAGATGAGGTGTACCAACCCGGAGAGATTGTCGAGAAACTCAGGGACCACTCTCTGTTCATTGGTTTTGCCCCGGTTGACGACCCTCAGATCGCCGTCGCCGTCGTGGTCGAAAACGGCGGCAGTGGCAGCAAGGTCGCGGCACCGATTGCACGTCGCATCATGGACCGATATTTAAGGAACCCCTGATGGGCATGAGTTTCTCAACCGCCGACGGTCCACAAACGCATGAGCGGGGTTTGCTCGAGGGTTTGCATCTGGATCTACCCCTGCTGCTTGGCTTGCTGTTCGTCTGCGGCATGGGAATGATTGTGCTTTACAGCGCGTCGGGAGGCGACAACGCCCTGTTATTGAAACAATGCATTCGCATCGGCATTGCGTTCAGTGTGATGGTTGTCGTGGCACAGATTCCCCCGCATGCATTGCTGCGCTGGGCACCGTGGTTTTTCCTGTGCGGTATCGTGTTGCTGCTCACCGTTCTGTGGTTGGGGCACACAGGCAAAGGCGCGCAACGCTGGCTCGATCTTGGCTTTGTGCGCTTCCAGCCATCCGAAATGATGAAGATTGTAGTGCCGATGATGACGGCGTGGTATTTGAGTCGGGCCCCATTGCCTCCACGTTTTGCTCAACTCCTGATTGCGAGCCTGATTATTCTGGTGCCGGTACTGCTGATTGCACGGCAACCCGACCTCGGCACCTCACTGCTGGTCGCCTGCGCGGGGGGATTTGTGCTGTTTCTTAGCGGTATGAGTTGGCGCCTCATCCTGGCGTTGGGGGCGGTGTTATCTGCCCTTGCACCGGTGATCTGGTACCGCATGCTGGATTATCAGAAACAACGGGTGCTCACGTTTCTGAATCCGGAGAGCGACCCACTGGGGTCGGGCTATCACATTATTCAATCCAAGATCGCACTAGGTTCGGGGGGACTCTATGGCAAGGGCTGGATGAACGGCACGCAGGCCCAACTCGAGTTTCTGCCCGAACGATCCACCGACTTCATTTTCGCGGTTCTGGGGGAAGAGTTTGGTCTTAACGGCATCCTGATTTTACTGGCCGCCTATCTATTTATCGTGATGCGGGGAATGTATCTGGCCACCCGTGCACAGAATACCTTCAGCCGCCTATTGGCTGGTAGCCTGACCCTGACTTTTTTCGTTTATGTGTTCGTCAATACCGGCATGGTCAGTGGCCTACTACCCGTGGTCGGCGTACCGCTACCCTTGGTCAGTTATGGAGGCACATCAATAGTGACCTTGATGGCGGGCTTCGGTATTCTGATGAGCATACATACCCACCGTAAATTACTGCACGCCTAGGAGCCATTAGTGATCCGATTCGCACTGCTATACCTTACCCTGATTACGGGTACCGCCAATGCCGCCCACCCCGTCATCGATATCAGCAAGGCCAGCGATTTCATTGAAAAAATGACGCGCCAGCATGGCTTTGACAAAGCTGAGCTGCAACAGATCTTTAGTCAGACCCGCTATCGAGCTGACATTATTCAGGCGATTTCACACCCGGCAGAGAGCACCATGCCTTGGCATCGTTATCGCAATATTTTTGTTAAGGAATCGCGCATCGCCGGTGGAATTGAGTTCTGGCAGCAACATCAAAAAACCTTGCAGCGCGCGCAGGAGACCTATGGGGTTCCGGTTGAAATCATTGTCGCGATCATTGGCATCGAAAGTCGCTACGGAAAAAACACCGGGAAATACCGGGTGATTGATTCACTCTCTACGCTGGCCTTCTACTACCCCAAGCGAGCCAAGTTTTTCCGTGGTGAACTCGAACATTTTCTGCTCCTGAGCCGGGAAGAAAATGTTGATCCTACGCAATCGAAGGGGTCCTACGCGGGTGCCATGGGACAGCCCCAATTTATCGCCAGCAGCTACCGACACTATGCCGTTGACTTTGATGGCGATGGCAAACGCGATTTATGGAACAACATGGACGACATCATTGGCAGTGTTGCCAACTACTTTTCGTTACACAAATGGCAACCGGGCAAAGCGATTACCACGCGCGCCAATATAAGTGGTGATCGCTACAAGACCTTGCTTGATGATGGCTACAAACCGAAATATCGACTCTCGAAACTTGCAATGCTGGGCATCAGCCCAAGTCATACGCTTGATCAGAATGCCTCCGCCGCCTTACTGGAGCTGGAATCAAGCGATGGACCGGAGTACTGGGTGGTACTGGATAATTTCTATGTCATCACCCGCTACAATCACAGTCCGATGTACGCCATGGCCGCGCACCAGCTCGGCCAGAAAATACTCGCGCGAATGAAATAGGCACCACGTCTCCCTCATGCGTACTGGATTACTCCTGCTTTGCCTGCTTATGTTACAAGGATGTGGCACCTTGGAACGGGCTGATGGCCCTCCACCCGGCCACGTTGATGCGTCGAATGTACCCGATGCAGTGCCGCGCGCAGAACCTCGCAGCCGCAGCGGCAACCCCGACAGCTACGTCGTGTTTGGACAACGTTACTATCCGTTGCAAGACAGGCGGGGGTTTGTCGAGAAAGGGGTGGCCTCTTGGTACGGCCGTAAATTTCACGGCAAGCTGACCTCCAGCGGCGAGCCCTATCACATGCTAAAAATGACCGCCGCCCACAAAACGCTGCCGCTACCCAGTTATGTTCGGGTAACCAATCTGAAGAATGGCCTCAGCATTGTAGTGCGGGTAAATGATCGAGGACCCTTTGCTCACGGTCGTATTATTGATCTGTCCTATGCCGCGGCAAGCAAACTGGACATGCTAAAACACGGCACTGCACCGGTCGAAATACGCGTAATCGATCCTTCACCTCCAGCCACGGCTGCCGCACCGACATCCACCGTCTCGCGCTCACAGCCGTTACCCGCACCATCCACCGAGATCACAGCGGCAAGCACCACGATACTCACTTCTGAGGCTGCAACCGAACCTGGCTTGTGGCTGCAAATAGGTGCTTATTCGAGCCAAGCCAACGCCGACAAGATGGAGCATCGGCTACGTGATGCCGGTTTACGAACCCGGATTATTGCGCCATCATCCAATGATACTGACGCGCTGTTCCGGGTGCAGGTCGGCCCGTTGAACGGCGATTCAGGAATCCTGACGGCCAGAGCCATTTTGAAGGAATTGGGTCTGCATCCGACTGGAAGGCCGGTCGACGACACTCGCCCGTAGGAGTGGGCAAGCCCACTCCTACGCGTCTCACGAGCCACGAGTTTATGATCGCCGATCCTGTTAGAATTATCTGTCCAACCAAGGTAGCCCATATCCCTATGCACACGTTGTTATCCATATCCCGCCTGTTCTGCTTATTTTCGTTTCTCGGCCTCTCAAGTCTGGCAACGGCACAGGTGCCAATACCATCGGCGCCCAACATCGATGCGCGCGGCTTCTTGCTGGTTGATTTCGAAAGCGGCCAAACGCTGGCTGAAAAAAATGCCGATGAACAACTGGAACCCGCCAGCCTGACCAAGATCATGACCGTCTACATTGCTTTCCGTGAACTTGCGGCTGGCAACATCGCGCCAGATGAGTTGGTCACGATAAGCAAAAAAGCCTGGCGCATGGCCGGGTCACGCATGTTCATCGAGGTGGGGAAAAAAATCAGCGTGCAAGACCTGCTCACCGGAATCATCGTGCAGTCTGGCAACGATGCCAGCGTTGCGTTGTCTGAACACATTGCTGGCAGCGAAGAAACCTTTGCGCAGCTTATGAACACACATGCGATTCGACTTGGCATGACCAGTTCCAGTTTCGCCAACAGCACTGGTCTGCCAGATGACCAGCATTTCACCACCGCACGTGACATGGCGATATTGAGCGCTGCGATGATTCACGAATTTCCGGTCTATTACGAAATGTTTGCACAAAAAAAGTTCACCTTCAACGACATCACCCAGCACAATCGAAACAAGCTTTTGTGGCGTGATAGCAGCGTTGATGGGATCAAGACAGGGCATACCGAGGCCGCTGGCTATTGTCTGGTAGCCTCTGCAAAACGCGAATCGATGCGTCTGATATCGGTCATCATGGGTACCGATAGCGAAGACGCCCGCGCCAAGGCAAGCCTGTCTTTGCTCAACTATGGCTTCCGATTTTTCGAGACTCACCGGCTCTATGCGGCCGCAGAGACACTGACCGACACCCGAGTATGGAAAGGATCGCAGGAGCAACTCGCACTGGGTCTTCGCGAAGACATGTACATCACCATACCGCGTAATCGTTACGACCAACTCAAGGCCAGCATGAATATCAGGAACCGCATTATGGCGCCGATTAACAAGGGGCAGGAGATCGGCTCTGTGGAAATCAAACTCGACGGCGAGTCGGTTTTTCATGCGCCGCTAATCGCGTTGCATGATGTCGCCGACGGCACACTGTGGCAGCGGCTGAAAGACGAAGCCCGACTGCTGATCGAATAAACACCAACGACATGTCATTGGTCTATCTAAATCGCGAACTACTTCCGCTCGATCAGGCGCAGATATCGGTGCTGGATCGCGGCTTTCTGTTTGGTGATGGGGTCTACGAGGTTATTCCAGTCTACAACGGGCGGTTATTTCGTCTACAACAGCATCTGGACCGCCTCGAACGCAGCCTCGCCGGCATCCGCGTCCGTAGCCCGCATTCCCACGACGAGTGGAAAAACATTATTGAGTCGGTGGTCGAGCAGCAACATGTGCCGGACCAGTCAGTGTATGTGCAGGTCACGCGCGGGGTGGCCAAGCGCCGCGACCATGCCTTTGATGACTCCCTGACGCCCACGGTATTCGTGATGACAAATGCGCTCGCGGTAGTCGACCGCAATGATATCGCGCTCGGCGTGAGCGCCGTCACTCGTGATGACATTCGCTGGGATCGCTGTAACATCAAGGCCATCACGTTGCTCGCCAATGTATTGATGAAGCAGGAGGCAAGTGACGAGGGTGCGGCCGAAGCCATCCTAATTCGCGATGGGCTTGCAGTTGAGGGCTCGGCCAGCAATCTGTTTGCCGTTATCGATGGCACTATTACGACCCCTCCAACTGGTTCCAACCTGTTGCCTGGCATTACCCGAGACTTAGTGCTGGAACTGGCTCAACTCCATGGACTTGCACACGCGGAACAGGACATCCCACGCGCGCAGCTTGAGCAGGCCGATGAACTTTGGCTAACTAGCTCAACGCGTGAAATTCTGCCCATCATTGAACTCGACGGACACCCGGTCAGTGATGGAAAAGCCGGCCCTGTGTGGGGAACCATGATCGACCTGTATCAGGCTTACAAACGCACGCTGTAGACACCGTAATGAGCGATGACGATACCCTTCTCGAGTTTCCCTGTGAGTTTCCGATCAAGATTTTCGGCCGCTGCGGACCTTGCTTTGATGCCAAGGTAACCAGTCTGGTGCGCCAACATGTTCCCGACCTGAGTGAGGGTGCAATCAAAAGCCGCCCCAGCAGCAACGGCAACTATCTCGCCGTGACCATTACCTTTACCGCCACCAGCAAGGCGCAGATTGATGCCATCTATATGGGTCTGACGGGTTGTGAAGACGTCATTATGGTTCTGTAGCGATGCTGGTCGTGCGCCATCTTGGACTACAGGATTACCAACCCGTGTGGCGCGCAATGAAGTCGTTTACTGAACGTCGTGGTGCCGCTGACAACGATGAGCTTTGGGTAATGCAACATCCCCCGGTGTATACACTGGGTCTGAACGGCAAGCCCGAACATCTACTCGCAGACAGTGACATCCCGCTGATCCAGATTGATCGTGGCGGACAGATCACCTATCACGGCCCCGGACAACTGGTGTTGTATGCACTGATTGATCTACGTCGGCACACCCTCGGGGTGCGCCAACTGGTAACTGCGTTGGAGCAATCCGTGGTGTGTCTGCTGCGCGATTACGCCATCGACGCACAAGCGGATCCCGCCGCGCCGGGTGTCTATGTCGCCGCGGACAAGATCGCGGCCCTGGGTATCCGTATCCGCAAGCATTGCAGCTACCACGGACTGAGTCTGAATATCGACATGGACCTCGCGCCCTATGCCAACATCAACCCCTGCGGATTTACGGATTTACAGGTAACCCAACTGGCCGATCTCGGCTGCTCACGCTCGTCTGATGAGGTCGAAACCGACCTATGCGCCCATCTTGCGGCGCAATTGGGATACACTACGTACCTCGAAACCGAAACGACACCAACCGATTTACGCTCATGAAACAGGCCGACAACGTCAACGCCCCCTCCCGCAGCAGCCCGGATACCCACCAACGTGGTTTTGACAAGCTATCGCGGATACCGGTCAAGATTGAACCGACGCTGAAGCCCGCGCGTAAACCGGCATGGATCCGCACCAAGCTCCCGACGGGACCTCAGGTTGGGCGTATCAAAAAGATTCTGCGCGAGGCCAATCTTCATTCCGTCTGCGAAGAAGCGAACTGCCCCAACCTCGGTGAATGTTTCAGTCACGGCACCGCCACCTTTATGATCATGGGCGATATTTGCACACGACGCTGCCCGTTTTGTGATGTTGCCCATGGCCGCCCGAAAGCGCTGGATGTCGACGAGCCCATCAACCTTGCCAAAACCATTCGCCGCCTTGGACTGAAATACGTGGTGATCACCTCGGTCGACCGCGATGATCTGCGCGATGGCGGTGCCACACACTACACCGAGTGCATTCGTCAGGTACGCGAGTACAGTCCCGAGACACGCATTGAGGTACTGGTCCCTGATTTTCGCGGGCGCATGGATCGTGCGCTGGAGATCTTTCAGGACACACCACCGGATGTGTTTAATCACAACCTTGAAACCATTCCGAAGCTCTATCGCGAGTGCCGACCGGGTTCCGATTATCAGTGGTCTCTGGATCTAATCAAAAATTTTAAGGCGAACCATCCGCACGTGCTGACAAAATCGGGCCTGATGCTTGGCCTCGGCGAAGAGGCGGATGAAATCGAACAGGTGCTGAGGGATCTGCGCGCACATAACTGCGACATGCTGACTTTGGGGCAATACCTACAACCGAGCCCACACCATCTCTCAGTGAAACGCTATGTTGAGCCGGCCGAGTTTGATCGACTCGCAGAGGTTGCCCGTGAACTGGGCTTTTCCAATGTCGCCAGCGGCCCGATGGTACGGTCGTCTTATCATGCCGATCAGCAAGCCATGGAGATTCTCGCCCGCGAGTAAGGAACCGTGGCTTCTCATCTGCTCGAACGCGTCCTCCTGCCACCCACCAGCCCGTTGCTGCTCATGACCATCGGCATGACACTCGTACCATTCCACCATTCAACTGCCCTGATACTGATGCTTACCGGGGTCGCCTGCATGTATCTGTGCAGCACCTTCGGCGTCGCCGACCGCCTCATGTATGCACTGCAACCGTACGCACCCCTCACCGACACGGCGATTCAATGCTGTGACGCGCAAGCCATCATTGTCCTCGGTGGCAAGCCCCACCCATTGACTCAGGGCACTGATGACAACCCCGTATCGCGGTTCTCGATTGAACGAGTTCGATACGCCGCCGAGTTGCACGCCGCGACCGGGTTACCGATTCTCGCCAGCGGTGGTCGACCCGATAATGAATATGCATCGGAAGCGGAATTGATGACTGAGGCCTTTCGTGATCGCTACCAGACGGAGGTGAAGTGGTTGGAACAGGACAGCTGTACAACGTGGGACAATGCGACCATGAGTTATGCGCTACTGGGCCAACAGAAAATTCACCGAGTGCTTCTCGTTACACATGCCTGGCATATGCCGCGGGCTGATTATGCCTTTAAACAGATTGGTTTTGAGGTCATTCCGGCGCCAACCGCCTTCCACCAACAATCGATAAATCGCTTTGCATTCGAACATTGGCTACCCAATGCCTACGCCATTATGATTTGCCGACTGGCATTGCATGAGTACCTCGGCCTCTACTGGTATCGCCTCAAGAACCGCGCATAAACCGTTTTCGATTGCCGTCTTCTATGGGGGGCACGAAATCGGATTCGACACCAAGAAAGTCATACAATAGCGCTAGATAGTCGCGCTCAAGATACATGAATGTTTCATACGACCAAATAAACTTCGACTGATCGCTGTCAATCAGCTTACGCATAAACTCGCGAGCGCGAATCGACTCATACTCAACCTGAGCCTGAGGTTTTTTAAACCGATCTATCCGCGAAAGTTCCGATAAGGTTTGATCACGTGTAGTCAGAACAAAATAAATATCGTAATCGTCCTGATTGCTCGATACCCAATGATCAATATTAGGGTATTTTGGAGGCACTCCAAACGGCAGCGAACGATGGCATACCTTATGTTCACCGTGGTCGATCCAACCGATTGCCTCCCACTTGCCGTATGACTCGATACCGAGTGCATGCGCTATCACTTTTGCGATCAGCATACTGCCTGAACTCTCCGGTCCAATAACAATAACGCATTTATTTTTCATACTGGTATCGATCCATCAACTCACCACAGGCACCGATTATACCGCCCAGCGCATTGGACGATAGTTCGTCACTCCAACCATCGATGCTCGCTTTACGAAAAAATGCATCATCCCGCATGTTACCAAAATCAGTCACATCAATAATCGGAGCCAACACTTCTATGGAGGAAGTGACCCCAATGAACTCAAATAGTTCCCGATAAGACGTCTCGGGACTGGTAACCAGATCCTCGTAACGACACACCGTCATTCTGTCGGAAAAATTGCTGTCAGCCATCAACTCCGTCACACCATTCATATCTCTAACCCAGATATCGGCTGCCGTCCGCGCCCAGTCATCCAAATTATCCACCATCGACTGAAACCCATTATCGATACGATGATTATGATGCCATGACGAAACAATAACCGAGCGGGGATCGCGCACAATACAGATAAATCTAGCCTTCGGAAACCAGTTCATGTATTGCCGACAACGACTCGTAATGGCATTGTCGTTAACACCGTGCCAGACAACATCCCTACCATCAGCACCTCGTTTCGCCGCCGTTCGAATCACTGCCTGCAACACAGGAACCCTGTCATCATCGGTAAACGGACTACTACCTTGTCCACCCGTGCGCGCATCAACATCTTTAAGTACCTGAGTGTAGCCGCCAAACAGATCGGGCAAAGTACGATGAAAGTACTCAAACTGATGCTCCGAAGGACATGACACCTCTGGATGGGCATTCAGGATCATTTGCAAAAACGTAGTGCCCGATTTTGGCACTCCAAAGCAGAAGGCGAGATTCATATCAATTTTCAGGATTGGTGATTAATTCAGCGGACATCGGGATGTTACCCCACCAATGCCTCGATAGGGTAACGTTCCATCAGATAGCACAGGCAGTCCTGCCGAATAATCTGGGCGTTCAGCGTCAACATGGATGGCATCACAGGACGACGCAAACGCAGTTGGCCATCCTCCACGTAAAAATATTCGCTACTTAAATCCTGTCCTGACTCACTGATAACGACCAACGGCAGGCTCGCATCGTCGGTCACTTGACCAATACTCGTACCCACCGGAAGCTCGTGAAAATTCAAATGGTCGATGTCCGGTAACAGGCAAAGTGGCGAGATACCCTCACCGATCACAAACTCCACATCCGGTTTGATCTTGACCTGAGCGACTGTGTGAAACAAATCAAGATCGCCCTTCGGTAGCGGGTGGTTCGGCAGTTCCTGAAGATGCAAACAGTCATTGATATAGGTAGCAGCATGGTCGACACCGTGCTCTTGACCAGGCAAACCACACTCGAGCGTAACAGCTGGGCACAACGTGCTGAATGCCTGTGATTGCACGCCCTTTGGCTGTAGAAAATACACCACGGTACGACCGAATAGACGCGCGAGATGAAAGAACTGGTTGTCCAACACACTCAAACAGGCGTAATGGGGATTGATGCCTGTGGTGTTATGAATATCAATGCTCGCAAATACCCGTCTATCGCGCATCAACTCGACAATGTCGCGCATCATTTTTTGTTCTGGCGAATCCGGCTCGGGCGTGCCCGGCCAAATGCGATTGTAGTCGGGCTGGTCATCATGGCGACGTACGCCTTCGTGTGCGGCACTGACATTACCGACAAACAACGACAATGCCCGCGGCAACTTTCGCCTCCCACCGCCGACCTGATATGACTTTAGCACCCGCTGCACCGCGCCCAGTCCGGTGACTTCGTTACCGTGCATCAACACTGACACAAACAGCGGTTCGGGGCGCTCACCCGGCAGGTGAATCAAGGTCGGCGCACCCAGCAGAGCCTGTAGCTCAACCGCCTGGGCATCCAACAGGCCCTCCGGGAGCGTGGTTCTCTCGATCAACATGACAGGGGCCACGCGTGTACGGGCTTGCCACTTTCCTGCCCCGCCAGATAGGACTCCACCAGGCCTTCTGCATCCATTCCGTAACTCGCCACCCAACTACGCTGCCAACTGGCACCGGTTCGCCCAAAACGCGCTCGGTCTTCGATGATCCCCAAAAAGCGCCGCGCGTCTTCGACATCGATACCCAGATGATCCAAGCCTTTGCGGGCAGCGGGCAACAAGTGTTCGAGGATCAGTTCGCTCAGCACCCGCGGTTTTCCATCACTCCAGATAATCTTCGCACTCAAGCCCTCACGTGCGGCGGCATAAAAATTCTTCTGTGCGCGTACAAACGGTATTTTCGATTCCAACTCGCGCCCATGCTCACTCAAGCCATAGATGAGACCGAAATAGAATGCCGCATTGGCAATACTGTCAAGCGTGGTCGGACCCGCTGCGGTGACACGATGTTCAATGCGTAGATGTGGCGTGCCATCATCATCAAAACCCAACAAGGGTCGGGTCCAGCGCCATATCGTGCCGTTGTGCAGACGCAAATGAGGCAGCGTGTCGGGATCGTGGTCATCCAGCATCGGTAACAACACCGGATAGCGATCACGATTAGCCTGGAAACACTCGACCAAACTGTTCTCAACGTAGCGAATACCAAAGGTAACCCGCTTACTGTAATCCGATCCTCCAACCGAGACCGATTGTTCAAACAGAGGAATGCGCGTCTCCGACCATAGGTCACGGCCAAACAGAAAGGGTGAGTTGGCACTGATCGCGACCATCGGCGCAGAAATAATCTTGGATAAATTAAACGCGCGAGTTGCATCTTTCTGAGTAGTCTTGAGGTGAATCTGAAACGACGTCGCCGCCGATTCGAGCATCACATCGCCATGATCAATCAACAGATGCTGATGGCCACGAATATCAATCTGTATCGGACGCCCTCCACGCATTCTCAGCACTTGCTGATTGAGGCCGTGATAGCGTTCAAGAGACGACATGTTATCCAGCACCAACTCTTTTTGCGTCACGGTCGGCAAGATGCCGATCATCACCAACCGAGCGTCAAGATCGGTGGCAGCCTCTCGCGCACGCGACCAGGTCGCCTCCAACTCCTGATACATCGCTGACAACGCGTTGGCGCCCAGCGTGACTGGACTGCTGTTGAGTTCGACGTTAAAACTGGCCAACTCTGGCACCACCAGCGGGTCATTGAGGCGTTGCAGGAAAGGCTCGTTGATAGGCTGTGGCAGGGCATCCCCACCAATCAGGCAGGCTTCCAGTTCAAAACCGGCGCGATCGCCACGGGCAGAGAAACTGTCATGACGAAACCAGTCTTCCAGCCTCGCGGTTTCTCGGTGCAGTCGTTGAGAAAATTCCTCAAACTGATCCGCATCAAATTCTCTGCTGTCTATTTCCTGCCCCAAAGGTACCTCTATGCAAGCAATTGTTCGAGTTGTTCCAATCGTTGTGGCGTACCAACATCAAACCAGCGCCCGGAGTAACACTGACCACTAACCTCGCCGCGTTCTATCGCCACGTGCAACAAGGGTGCGAGCGGGAAACGTCCCTCATCGCAGGCGGAAAAAAATCGTGGATGATAGACACCAATACCACTATAGGTGAGTTTTTCATTGCCGTCAGAAACCACCTGACCGTGGCTAAGAAAAAAATCACCCTGCGCGTGCTGTAGGGGGTTATCGACCAAAACCAGATGCGCGCCGGCGGGCTGGCATGATAACAACCCGGTATAATCAAAATCGGTCCAGACATCTGCATTCAGAACCAAAAAGGGGTCGTTACCGAGCAGATATAATGCTTGCCTGATACCTCCACCCGTTTCTAGCGCCCCCGGAGGTTCCGCTGAGTACTGAATCGACACACCCAACCGGGAGCCATCACCCAAATGCGCAACGATCCTGTCGCCTAACCAGGCATGATTAATCACAAGTTCATCGATACCCGCTGACTGGAGACCCGCGATCTGGTGCTCAATCAAGGTTTTACCCGCCACTGACAGTAGGGGTTTTGGAAGATCATCGGTCAGCGGCCGCATACGCTCACCCCTGCCCGCCGCCAGAATCATAGCCTTCATGGATAAAAAAAACTCTCAAGGACGCGTCGATGGCGCGTGTTCAGATACCCGATCTCAGACTGCCAGATGCCCCCTTAAACTGCAAACGGGCGGAACGGCTTGATCTCACAGTGGTCAACGTCGGGCAGACGCATATAACGCGTGTCGACTATCGGTGTCACCGGCGGCAAACTACGTCTTGCCTCACCAAGCACCATCTGCGCCATCGCACGATAGGCTGTTAGCTTGCCACCCAACACCGAGATAAGGCGCGGCTGTGCCACCGAATCCAACTGCAGTACGGTATCGCGACTTTTCCGATTGGCGTTACCCGAGTCACCCGGCAATACCCTGAGACCGGCAAACTTGTCGATGATCTGTGCTACATCGACACCGCGTTCGGGGAAATGCTGTGCCAGCGTGTCCAACAAATACTGCACCTCACCGTCTTTAGCCTGCACCTGCGCTGGGTCTCCCTGAAAACGCGACTCGGTGGTACCGACCATAGTGTGTTCACCCCATGGCAGAATAAACACCGCGCGGCGATCGCTAGGTGCCTCGACGTAATAAATTCGATCACTCAGCCGTCCCGGCACGATGATATGTGTTCCCTGCACCAGATCGATCTTTGGTACGACCTGCGCAGGCGTCACCCCCGCCACTATCTGCCCAACCCAGGGACCCGTCGCATTGATCACCACTCGTGCCTCAACACAGTCCCGCGTACCCGCACGATGGTAAGAAACTGCTGGGTTCGCAGCCGATAAATCAATGCGCTCGACCGTGGCCGAGGTGATCAATTGTGCCCCAAGGTCCAACGCCGATTGCATGACCGCCGCCGTCAACGCCGCATCATCCGTCTGCGCATCATAGTACTGATACACCGCAACCAATCCGTCCTGCTCAAGGCCGTCTAGGTTTTTCCAGTCGCGCCGGGGTATTTTGCAAAAGCGTGCCTCGCGACGCAAACTGCCCAGCAGGGCATAAAATGTCAGGCCGGCTCGGATCATCCACGCGGGTCGCATTGAATGGCGATACACCGGAATCAAAAACGGGACCAGACGCACCAGATGGGGTGCGTTGCGTAATAGATAACGTCGTTCGAGCAAACACTCTCGCACCAGCGAAAACTGATTCGACTCCAGATAGCGCAGACCGCCGTGAATCAATTTGGTCGAACGCGATGACGAACCGGTGGCAACCTGTGGATACTGTTCCAGCACCTGAACGGAATAACCCGCCGCGGCTGCGGCTTGCGCAATGCCTACACCCTGAATGCCCGCCCCGATTACCAACACATCAAGCAGCATCGGGGTTTACTCCAGCAGCCAGAACCTCGCCAATTGCACCGGTTTCGATAAAATCAGCACCGGCATTCACCCAGCGAGCTATCTCGCCCACATCAACCACATCATAGATAACCCAGTGCCAACCTCCTGGCCATAAGGTAGACTCCCCGACCTCGATCTTGTTGCGATTGCAAAACACATAGTCGGGCGCCAACTGGTTTGCGACAATCCGATGTGCTTCATCGTATTTGCGTACAGCCAACCCAACTGGCACGGCATATTGCTCGCGCGCATAATCAAGCGCCGCACTCTCAAACGAAATCAGTATCCAGGGGAAATTCGCCTTACGCATAACCTCCATGATCGTATCAACCACCGCGGCGACACCATTCTGTTCGATACTTTGGCGTTTGGCTTCTACGAACAGGCTAAGTTCCGGTTTGGAATTCACCAGTTCCACCACCGCAGCCAGCGTGGGAATAAATGCAGCAACTGGCTTTCCCGAAAGATGTTCTGTCGCTAATAGTCGCTGTAACTGTTCAGCGGTGTGCTCACCCACCACACCATCCGCGCCCGTCGTACGCCGCAACTCCCAGTCGTGGACGCACACGGCGACACCGTCAGAAGAAATTTGCACATCAAGTTCAAGATACTCTGCACCCACTTCGATGGCATGGGCCAACGCCGGCAAGGTATTTTCAGGAAAATTCACCATCTCGCCACGATGGGCAATCAATGGAACCGGGAGCTTGTCACCGGCAACACAGGCCATGGACTGACAAAAACGACGATAGCGTTGCGTCACGGTGGCGTTAGGGGTCGGATCAAACACGTCGCAACTTGAGCGGATCCAGTCCTGTGGCCGACCTGCCAAGCACCACGCCAAACCATTGGCTGTGAGCTCTTCATCACCAAACCGACGAACCGGCAGACCACTCACATCAGACAGCCGCTGACAGAATCCATTGTCGTTCGCGACACCGCCACCGATCTGCACAGATTCGACACGTCGACCGGTCTCGCGCATCGCATCAAGATTTGCGGCGATCATAAACACCATGCTTTCCATCACCGCCGCGACCTGCTGTAACGATGAGTAGCGATGCCACTCACCATCCAATAACAACGGCGCCTTACCCTCGCACCACCAAGGCGAGCCCACACCGCCAACCGTATTAATGAACACCGGCGGGTTGACCACATCAGGCCAGGATTGTTCATCCATAATCTCGATACCGAATTCGCATTGCAGCCATGCCAGTGCCGACCCCGCACCATTGACCGTGCCTTCAATGGCATATTCGGGCCCCGAGTCAGCACTAAATACAACGGTTGATAACAGCTGATCTACCACAACAGCGTGGTCAGTCCGCATCAAGATAAATGCCCCAGTACCCACATTCACAGTGGCGGTGGTCTGCGAGCTATCACCAAACCCATAGAACGCAGCGGACTGATCGCCACACAACAGAGACAGTTCAATGTCTGTTCCTTGAATCTGGCCATAGCTGGCCTGAGTCGGCGCCAAGTCCGGCAAACAGCGCGCATCAATTTCGAAGGTACGAAGAAGTTCTGGATCCCATCGTAACGAGTGTTGATCCATTAACAGGGTGCGAGAGGCATTACTGTGATCGACCACAAACGGCGACCCTTCCAGCAAATGAAAAACAACATAGCTGGCCAACGGTCCAAGACAAAGGTCATCGGTGGCGGCGGTATCCATCACCTGTTGATTGTTATGCAACAACCAATGCAACTTGGAGGCGCCATAATGCGGTGACGGACGCAGTCCGGTGGTCGCGCGAATCGTCGCGTGCCGATCCCTCATCCGCGCCAGCGTTTTACGCCCGCGCGTGTCCTGCCAACTCAGCACTGGCGACAATGCAACACCATCCCGTCGCCGCCATGCGAGCACACTGGAACGCTGCGTAGCCAATCCCGCGCGCGCAATCGTCGCGCCCTGCTCCTCGGCAAACCCGACGGACTGAGTAATCAATGTCTTCAGACTGGTCACAATCTCATTCGCATCCTGCTCTACCCGCTCGTCCGACAGGCGACACAGTGCAATCTCGTGCTGAGCGCGATACACGCAGTTGCCATTCGCGAGATACAGTCCGGCTCGCGAGGCATGAGTGCCCTGATCAAGAACTAGAAAAAGCCCCTGTTCGCTCATTGATTCATCCGGAACATAGTCACTAATTTATTGATTATTAACGCCTTAACTATAGATCACCGCAGTGCTTTCGACATCAGTCTAACGTTCGAACAGAAACAAAACTTAAATTTTACCGACCGGTCTACTATTATGATTGACCTGGAAGAGACTGGAAGCATTATGGAATTCTCATTACACCAACGAAATCCGCTACCCAGACTGATCTTGGGCAAACACTGGAAAAGAGAAATGCCCCGACCTCGCAGTAATGACGATTACTCAACTTGAGTGGTATTCTTCCAGACACCAAGAACGCGTATCGGATTTACTGATTAATACGACAGACCAACCCTTTTGGGAAACCCGATCCTTGCAAGAGATGAGCCGCGAGGAGTGGGAGTCCTTGTGCGATGGCTGCGGACGTTGTTGTCTGGAAAAACTCGAAGACGAAACCAGCGGCGAGGTCTATTTCACCAACATCGCCTGCCGCTTGCTCGACACCGACGACTGCTGCTGCTGCAACTATCCCGAACGTACTCGTGAGGTACCGGACTGCATGGTATTAAGTCCCGACCATCTGGACGATATTAACTGGCTACCGAAAAGCTGCGCCTATCGACGTATTAAGGAAGGGCGTGGACTGGCGCCATGGCATCATTTGGTATCGGGCAGTTGTACCACCGTGCATGAAGCAGGGATCTCGGTGCGCGGGAAAACCATCTCTGCACAAGGCATTGGTATCGAGGAGTATGAAAACCATGTGGTTGATTGGATCGAATAGCGTGCTTGTTAGGTTGCCAACGCCCCCACGATAAGTAGACACCCCAACCAGATCGATTAAGATCTAGGCCGAGGGGTCAAAATAGCAAAAACAACCGAATACCGATAACATTGCTTCACTAAAACCGATCAACAAAGCAATGAATAGCAGTATTACTTCGTTAGTACATTCATAAGGACCTTCAGCAATGCCACAATACATATTCGTTTATCTGGGAGGTGATTATCCTTCCAGCCCAGAAGAAGGCCAAAAGCATTTCGCCAAATATCAACGGTGGCTGTCATCATTGGGTGACGCGGTTGTTAGTCCTGCGATTCCCTTCAAGGATACACATACCGTGCAGCCAAACGGCACAACTGGCCCTGGCAGTACAACAGCGATTTCGGGGCTTAGCATTATCAAAATGCCTTCGATGGATGAAGCACTGGCGGTAGCGAAATCCTGTCCGTTTCTGGAAATAGATGGCACGCTAGAGATTTCTGAGATGATTGATATGTCTAGTAAAGCGAATTAGCAACGCTAATCCGCCCCAATTTTGTGTATTGCGCCGGGTTATGTACACAGTGGCGACAATCGCTTCAAATCGCACCAATCAATCGATGTAACGGTGCCAACGCATCATAACGCGACGTGACTTCCTGTACGTATCGCAACGTACGCGGAATATCATGCAGATACCCCGGCTTGCCATCACGATGATTGAGTCGCGCAAAGATGCCTATCGCCTTTAGATGACGCTGCACACCCATCCAGTCAAACCAGCGCAGGAATTCATCCTCGTGTTCTTCTTGCAATAGACCCGACTGCACGGCCAGTTCGTAGTAACCCATGGCCCAGTATTCCACTCGTTCACGCGGCCAATCGATATAACAGTCTCGTAGTAACGATACAAGGTCGTAAGTAATAGGGCCAACCACGGCGTCCTGAAAGTCGAGTACCCCGGGATTGTTAACCTCTGTCTGCATCAAGTTTCTGGAATGAAAATCACGATGCACACAGACTCTCGGTTGCTCCAATGCCACGTTTGCCAACAGTTGAAACTGGCTCCCCAATTCAGATATCACTTCGTCGGACAGCGCCATGTCGAGGTGTGTCTGCAAGAACCAGTCGCGAAATAAACTCATCTCGGTAAGCAGCAGGGCCTCGTTATACGCTGGCAGACGATCGTCAATTGGGCCTGCGGCCTGTATCACCATCAGCGTTCTGAGTGCATCGCCGTACAAGCGTTCCACGCTATTGTTGTCGAGCTGATCGAGGTACACCCGGTCACCCAGATCACTCAACAATAAAAAACCCTGTTCGAGATTCGCCTCAATGACTTCCGGGACGTGCACACCAATCTCATGCAGTGCGTTGCTGATGGTCACAAACGGGTCACAGTCTTCTTTTTCCGGCGGTGCATCCATCGCGATGCGCGTGACATTGCCTAGATCCACACGGAAATAACGGCGAAAGCTCGCATCATCGGATGCCGGTTTTATTGACTTCACATCGAGATTGAGGTCATCGACCAACCACTGCTGCAATGCCTCGGCGCGTTGATCCATTACTCGTGATCCTCCAGACGACACACGGGGGCGGCCACTTCATCGTCTTCATAGGTTGGAACCAAGCGGTGAAACAGCCGATGCATCGCTTGTCGACCGTCATCTGCAACAATATAAAAACACGGTAGCACCACCAGTATCAGCACGGTTGAAAACAACAGGCCAAAACCGAGACTGATCGCCATGGGTGACAGAAATGCCGTCTGACCACTGGCAAAAAATATCAGCGGTGAAATACCCAGAAAGGTAGTCACCGAGGTGAGCAATATCGGACGTATGCGCACGCGGCCTGCCTCAACCATCGCGTCGATACGATCCCATCCCTCGGCGCGCATACGTTTTGCGAAGTCCACCAGAATCAGAGAATCGTTGACGACAATGCCTGACAGAGCAAGAAAACCGACCATAGACAAAAACTGCAGGTGGTAGCCAAACAGAACATGGCCAAAAATCACGCCAATCGCACCGAATGGAATCGCACACATCACCACCAACGGATCCAGCAACGACTTGAATAATGCGCCGAGCACAAAAAATATGATCGCCAGTGAAATCACCATCGCCCGTGTCATGCCATCAAACGACTCCGACGCCTCCTGTTTCTCACCCAGATACAACAGCTCCAGCCCGGGATGTTTGTCGGAAAAATCGGCGTAATGTGCATCAACCAACCGGGTCACCTCAAGTGGCGTCGATACATCCGAATCAACCTCCGCCTGAATGGTGGCGAGACGCTGAAGATTACGGCGGCTGACGGTGTTCAGACTACGCCCGGGCTTAATCGTGGCAACGTCACCCAGAAATACCGTGCGTCCATCATCCAGCGTAATCCGTAACTGTGCCAGCGATTGAATATCACGTCGCAGGTTATCAGGAAATATCAATCGCACCGGGATACGCTTGTTCTCCCAGTTCACGTGCACGACCTCCAATCCGAGAAAGCCGGTGCGCACCGCCTCGGCAAGCTGCGACTGCGTCAAACCCAACTCTCTGCCTTGATCATTCAACAGATACTGATACTCGAGTTTGCCTTCATCCAGATCCTGTCGCACATCGTAGACGCCGGAAAGGCGCTCGAGAAAGCCACTAATATCTTCGGCCTGGGTTCGAATATCATCGATATCATGTCCCATCACCCCGATCTCTATATCCGATCCTGCGGGTCCTCCTTGTGGACGCAAGATCGACATCCGCTTGATACCGGGCTCCTCCCCCAGTCGCTCGCGCACCTGATTGATAATCTCGTCTGCTGATCGTTCACGGGTGCCATCCCATGCAAACTTCAACGACACAATCGGTGCAACGAAACGCTCGATAAAACCACTCGGTGCCTGTTTGTTTAGATTAACGATCAGCTGAATATGCTCACTGCCAAAGCGCAGACGATTGAAATCGATAAAGGTGAGTCCAACATTGGTCAACAGGGTTTCCAGCTCATCTTCTGGCACGGTTTCAAATATCACCTGCTCCAGTCGGCCGGCCAACTCGGCGCTGTCGTCAATGCTGTAGGTATTGGGTGCCTCAATATTGACGAAGAACTGACCGACATCGACATGCCCGAATAACTGGAATGGAATCCGGGTAACTGCAAACACCACCGTGACCACCAATACACCAACCGCAACAGACGATACGAAATAACGATTGCGCAGCGACCAGCGCAGAAAATGACAGTACTGTTTCAGCCACTTCACCCAGTCGATACGCGTCTTGTTCGCCGACCGAGCTTTCACCCGCAACAACTCAGCGGCGTGGGATGGCAGTACCACAAAGGCCTCAAACAATGATCCCAACAGTGCCGCGCTAACAACCACCGGTATCACCATAACGAATGCGCCCATGATGCCGCCAATCGCAAACATCGGCAGGAATGCGGCGATGGTCGTTGTGGTCGACGCCACCACCGGCCAGAACACCTCACGCGTACCATGGATCGCGGCACTGATTCGATCCTCGCCCAACTCCATGTGACGGTAGATGTTCTCAGTCACAATAATAGCGTCGTCCACAATCATGCCCAAGGCAATCAAAAACGCGAACAGAGATACCATATTGATGGTGAAACCCAGATAGTGAATCAGGATCACCGCCACCAAAAAAGATACCGGGATACCCATCGCCGTGATCAATGCAATGCGGAAATTTAAAAACAGATACAGGGATAGCAACACCAGCACCAACCCCACCAACCCCGATGACTTGACCGTCTCCAGACGAGTCTTGACGTAAATCGACAAGTCACTGAACACATCAACCTGAACTCCGCTCGGCAATTCCGTTTTCAGTTGCTCCGCCAACTCCCGAACCCGCCGTGATACCTCGATGGTCGATGCCTCGGCGGTCTTGGTCACGGTCAGATTAACCGATGGCTTGCCATCAAAACGACCGAGGGTTTTGACCTCTTCGAGCCGATGTTCGACCACCGCGACATCACCTAGCGTTAGCTGACCACCGGCATCGTTACTGCGCAATACGATGGATGCAACCGATTCTGGATCCGGACTCACGCCAACCCCACGCAACAGAATATCGCCCTCTTTCGCCCTGACCGAACCGCCGGGGAGATCGCGTAAATTGGATCGCAACCCGGTGCTGATTTCGGCCAGCGAAACGCCTACCGCCGCCAACCGATCGGGATCCACCACCACCCATAATTCCCACTCCCGGTCACCGGCAATACCGACACTGGCGACACCCGGTATGTGTAGCAAACGTACCTTTATCTGTGCCGACAGTTCGGTCAAATAACTCGTCGCCATATCACCGGACAAGCTCATACTGATAACCGGGAACCGGGTTTCAAGCCGATGCAGCAGCGGCTTCTCTGCCTCATCCGGCAAGTCGGTGACCTGATCAAGTGCTGCCCTCGCATCACGCATAAAGTCATCAATATCGGTGCCCGACTTAAACTTGATGGTTATCGTCGACACCCCTTCGCTGCTGATTGATGACACCACATCAATATCCGCCATGCCATCGAACTCTTCCTCGATAGGCAGCGTTACCTGACGCTCAACCTCCTCCGGTGAGGCACCTTCAAACACGGTACGAATACTGACCTTGTCCAACTCCACCACCGGAAACATCTCCTGTGGCATCGCAAACCACGACAACACGCCCGTGATTAACACGAAGAACAACATCAAGTTGATGGTGAGGGGGTTTTTAATCGAGTAACGAATCAGGAACATAAGATGATGGGTCTAGCGGGAAACGACTTCCACGGACTGACCACTGGAGAGCGCTGCGACATCACGCACCACGACCTGTTCGCCTTGATCCAGCCCGTGAGTGACCACGCGTTGTTCGCCAACACGATCACCCAGCGCCACTGCGCGTTGCTGCAATCGCCCGTCAGACAACACAAAAAGATGACTGCTGCCGGTTTCCTGAAGTATTGCTGACACCGGCACCGTCAACACCTGTGATAATCTGGCCAGCGGTATTTCCACACTGGCGACCATGCCGGGAACCAAATCCTCGCCGCTGACCCGAATTCGGATTGCGTGGGTGCGCGTGGAGGGATCGGGGTCGATCCGCAGCGATAACAACGTGCCCGAATAAGACCGCCCATTAATTGTCAACGGGATAATCGCGTCAAGCGCCAAGTGCCTGACGATGCTACCGGGCACTTCAATGTGGACATCGAGCTCTTGTGCGCTCACCAATTCCAGTACCTGTGAACCCACGCCAATGAAATCACCCACGTCAACCAATACCCGGTTTACCGTCGCCGCCAGTGGTGCCTGCACGCGGGTTCGATCCAGCGCCCGAGCGGCTCGCTGATACTCTGCTTCACGCAGGGTGATACGCGCATCCGAGGTGTCGATCTGATACTGGAGTAGCGCTTGTTCGGATTCCAATTGCAACAACTGCTGCCGGGCTTGGCCCGCCTGTGATGCCGATGCCAACGAGGTCTGCCCGAGCTTATCCTGCCGCGCGACCTCCTCGCGTTGCAGCGCAACATTGCGTGACGCGAGCGTCAGTAGGTGGCGATCGCGCTCAATCCCGGCACGTTCCTGGCTTAGCCGCGCCTCCGCCTCTCGGTACCTATCAGAATAGTCGGCCGAATCCAGCAACAACAACACATCACCGCTGGCGACGACCTGACCAGGTTGCACATGGCGTGCCATCAGCCGCCCGCCCACCTCCGCTTTCAACATCGCCGAATGCGCGGGATAAAGACGGCCACTAATGACCTGGGTGGGGGAAAATGAATGTCGCTGTACGGTCACAACCTCCACCCGAGTGATGTTTTCTGAGCGCAGCTGAGCCTCTGGCTCGGGACGCGTCAATACCAACAGCCCCGACAACATCACTGTTGCGACGATAACCACCAGAATTCGCTTACCCATCAAGCCATTTGAATCCATTTTTGCCACACTTTCCAACTCGTATCCACGAGTGGTTGAACCATACCCGATTGTATGCGACTTTACCGCCACAATGCGTCGTATACCTCACCTCTTATCCATCGTTGTCGTCGTCCCCGCAACACTTTTCGCCTCACTCGTCTGCGCGGATGGCTGGCGCTACTGTGCGTCACTCCCCGATGCTGTCCTTGAGCCCCCGAGTGATTTCAATCAAACCGACAACGCCTGGATCATCGAATCAGACTCGGTCAGCTATGAGGATACCGGATATGCGCATTTTGTCGGTGAAGTCCGTGCCGCCAATCGGACTCAGCGAATCAATGCCAAACAGTTGGACTATAGCCAGACCGACAACACCATGCAGGCGCTGGGTGATGTCCGTTATAAACAGTCCGATCTGGCGTTATCAGCACCACAGGCCGAGTTCGACCTTGCCGCCGACAAGGGACATCTCACTGAGGTGTACTACACCATGGGCAACCGTCACGCCCGTGGTTATGCCGAAACAGTCGAACTCGAAGGCAAGGATCTGAGTCACTATACCGATACCTACTACACAACCTGCCCGCCGGATAGCGACGCTTGGGTGTTGTATGCCGAGCAGCTATCGCTCGATCGACATACCGGAGTCGGTACGGCCCGCGACATTACGCTGGAGGCCGGGGGGCTGCCATTGTTTTACAGCCCCTACTTTCGCTTCCCCCTTGATGACCGACGTCAATCCGGGTTCCTTGCACCGGGTGTCGCAAGCTCCAGCGATGATGGCTTCAGCCTCAGCCTTCCCTACTACTTCAATATCGCGCCGAGCCTGGATGCCACCGTTACACCACAATTCATGACCCAACGTGGCCTGCTACTCAAGAATGAGTTGCGCACGCTCAGCAACAGGGCCGAATCAGAAACCCATATTGATTTCATTATCAGCGATCAAGTCTTCGATGATGACCGTCTGCGACTTGAGTTTGAGCAGAAAGGACGCTTCGGCAATGGCTGGTCCAGCATCGTGAGCGCCGCCTATGTATCGGATATCGATTACTTTGATGATTTGGGTGACGCGCTGTCCACCACCAGCACCAACCACATCGAACGTCGCGCCGATCTAACCTATCGGCAGACAAATTGGTCGGTCCGTGGTCGAACGCAATATTTTCAGTCCTTGAATCCTGATCTGGCCCCGACCTCACGTCCGTACCAGCGCATGCCTCAATTGACACTGAATGCCCGCTGGCCGCAAAACTCCGACCCGTGGAACTACAAACTGTGGGCCGAGGCAGTTCGATTTGAACGCGATAATACCGTCACCGGTTCACGCTTCACTGCCCGCCCCAGCCTGTCGTGGAAATGGGAGAGTGCGGCGGCCTTTATCAAACCTAAAGCCAGTCTTTGGCATCGTCAGTATCGTATCGATGACCCCGATAATCTGGACAAAGACCACCTCAGCAGTACGATCCCGGTTTTCAGCGTTGACTCTGGATTATTCTTTGAACGCAACATCGGTTGGCGCAACACCACCCTGATGCAAACTCTGGAACCGCGATTATTCTATCTGTATGTGCCCATGCAGGATCAATCCGACATCCCCGTTTTCGACACCAATGAGCCTGCGTTAAGCTCGGCTCAAATGTTTCGCGAGAATCGTTTCACCGGCTATGACCGTGTCGGTGACGCCAATCAAATAACACTGGCGCTGACATCGCGTTTCCTCGACACCCAGTCTGGCGACGAATGGGTGCGCGCCAGTATCGGTGAGATAGTCTACTTTCGTGATCGAGAGGTTACTCTACCGAGTAGAGTCATTGATAACGACAGTAGCTCCGAACTACTGGCCGAACTCGCGCTGCGGCCCACCTCACACTGGTTCGCGCGCGCCGCGGTGCAATGGAGCCGCAACGACCGGACTACCAGCAAGAACGTGGTGCAGCTACGCTACCGCCGTGACAATGATCGTATAGCCAACGTTTCCTACCGTCGCCGCCGTGGCCAACTGGAACAACTGGATCTGTCCTTCCGCTGGAAACTGCGTGGTCAATGGCATGGAATCGGGCGCTACAATTACTCCCTGCACGACAACCTGCCGCTCCAGACAATCGCCGGCATCGAATACGATAGCTGTTGCTGGGCACTGAAATTGCTGGCCGAAACCCATATCGATGATGCCAGCAGCGCCACCGACCAGCTCAGCGATGCCTCGATAATGCTGCAAATCGAGCTTAAAGGGCTCAGTCACGTCGGCCAGAAAATTGACGACTTTCTGGCGACCAACATTCTGGGTTATCGACCCGACGAGGACGCGGTACAATAGCTGCCTCTTAACCTATCCCATGAGCCCATGAGTCTGCCATGAATCGTTATCGTATCCACGTCCGGTCCTGTTTATTGTTGATCCTCACCAGTCTGCTGCTGCCCGCAGCATCGGTTCTCGCCGATACGGAACGGCGGACGCTGGATTGGATCGTGGCCCAGGTAAACAATGATGTGATTGTGGCCAGCGAACTCGGTGATCGTGCCAATCGGCTACGCGCAGAGCTGGAGGCAAGAAATACGCCGCTGCCTGACGACAGGAAGTTTCTGCGTCAGGTTCTGGAACGTCTGGTCATTGAACACATTCAACTGCAGCTGGCCGCCAGCACCGGCATCATCGTGGATGATGCCCGACTTGATGTCACGGTTGAAAAAATCGCCCGACAAAATGATTTCAGTATTCAGGAACTTGCCGACCACGTGCGACAAGATGGTTTAAGTATGCTGCAATTTCGCGAGCAATTGCGTACCGAAATCACCATCAAGCAACTACGATCCCGGCACGTTGAAAGTCGCATCAACGTCAGCGAACATGAGATCGATACAATGCTCACGCATGGAAGTAAAACCGGCGCGGATCCCAATGCCGAGTTCCAGTTGCTGCACATTCTGATATCGGTACCGGAAGCCGCCTCATCCGATGAAATCCAGCAGGCCAAGGCACGCGCCACCGAAACCATAGAAAAACTCCGGGGTGGCGAGGACTTTCGCCAAACCGCGATTGCCGTATCCGATGGCCGGCAAGCGCTGAACGGTGGCGATCTGGGCTGGCGCAAGCTGGGGCAGCTACCCACCATTTTCGTCGATGCGGTTACCCAAATGTCGGTCGGTGATATCAGCGATCTGATCCGCAGCGCCAGTGGCTTTCATATTATCAAGGTTGAGGGCGGGCAGATCGAGGAGCGCAAGATAATCACACAGACACACGCGCGTCATATACTACTAAAAACCGATGCGCTTAATTCCGATCAGCGAGTTCGTGATCGGCTTGTCGATCTGCGCGAACGGGTATTGCAGGGAGAGGACTTCAATGTCCTGGCCAAGGCCAACTCTCAGGACACCGCATCGGCGATCGATGGCGGTGATCTCGACTGGATGGATCCCGGCAGCTTTGTGCCGGCATTTGAGACCGAAATGAACGCGCTGGATATTGGCCAGATCAGCGCGCCGTTTCAGGCGCGCTTTGGTTGGCACATCGTGCAGGTACTGGATCGACGTGATCATGACAGCACCGTTGAATTTAAACGGGCACAGGCGCGAAAACTGCTGCGTAAACGCAAATTGGATGAGGAGTTGAACCTGTGGCTACGCCGTCTCAGAGATGAGGCTTACGTCGAGTATCGTTCGGCGTCACGCTAGGGAGCCTCTGATGTCTTCCCCCACTATTGTTCTCACGTCGGGAGAGCCCGCCGGGATCGGCCCGGATCTGTGTGTACAACTGGCGCAAAATCCGCCTGCCAACCTGCGCGTCGTGGTAATGGGCGATGCAACCGTGTTGCAAGATCGCGCACAGCGTCTGTCCAAACCATTGATCCTGCGTCCCTATGACCTGCCGCATAACGATACCCCTCTTGCGCCCGGCGAACTCAATCACATCCAGATTGATACGCGCTGTGCGACCGAGTGCGGGCGCGAAACCCCCGACAATGCTGACTACGTACTGGACATGCTTCGCGCCGCGACGACTGGCTGTGTTGAAGGCAGGTTTGCAGCGATGGTTACTGGCCCCATCAACAAGGCCATAATCAACGATGCCGGCACCCACTTCAGTGGCCATACTGAGTTTCTGGCACAACTCACCCACGCTACATCGGTGATGATGCTGGCAACGGACGACCTCCGGGTTGCTCTGGTCACCACCCATCTGCCGCTTAGCGCGGTAAGTGCGGCCATCACCAAAGAAACGCTTGCCGAGGTGATTGAAATCGTGCACTCGTCACTGCAAACCCAATTTGGGATCGCATCGCCACACATTCTTGTCTGCGGACTCAATCCTCATGCCGGTGAAGGCGGCCATCTGGGTAGTGAAGAGATCACTACGATTTCACCGGTGATCGAGGCGCTGCGCGCACAGGGCATGAATCTGAGCGGGCCCCTACCGGCCGATACCGTATTTACAAAACACCGTCTGGCCGATGCCGATGCAGTCATCGCCATGTACCACGATCAGGGTCTGCCCGTACTCAAACACGCGGGCTTCGGGCGTTCGGTCAACGTGACGCTGGGCTTGCCGATTATACGAACCTCGGTTGATCATGGCACCGCATGCGACCTCGCCGGAACCGGCAAGGCCGATGCCGGTAGCCTCTATCACGCGCTGGATATGGCCGCGCTGTTGAGTCGACACGGACAACATCATGGTTAAGGCGCGCAAACGATTCGGACAAAATTTTCTGCATGACCCTCGGATCATACATAACATCGTCACCCATATTGGCCCACGTAAAGGTGAAACGATTATTGAAATCGGCCCCGGGCACGGCGCGTTAACCGGCCCGCTGTTGGACTACGGCGCGCAGGTTGAGGCGATTGAACTCGACCGGGATCTTATTGAGCCGCTGAAAGCACGCTTTGCCGACCGACCATTCAAGATACATAATGCGGATGCACTGACCTTTGACTATCACAGCCTGCGCGGCGATGCCCCGCTGCGGATAGTGGGCAACCTGCCCTATAACATCTCGACACCACTGTTGTTTCACCTGTTTTCCTATAGCCATGATCTGGGTGATTTGCATGTCATGTTACAAAAGGAAGTCGCGCACCGGATTGCTGCCGAGCCAGGCAGTGGCCGCTATGGTCGCCTGTCGGTCATGGCTCAAGTCCTGTGCCAGGTCGACCTGCTATTTGAAGTAGGCCCTGAATCATTTAAACCCGCACCCAAGGTTGAGTCGGCCGTCGTGCGTATGACACCGCACCAAAGCCCACCCGTCGATATCACCTCGATAGATCAGTTTTCAAAACTGGTCGCACAGGCCTTTTCACAGCGGCGCAAGACCCTGCGAAACTCACTCAAGACGGTAATGGACGGCGACACCATTGCCTCACTGGATATCGATCCGGTGCGACGCGCGGAGACCCTGTCACTCGAGGAGTTTGCCCGCCTCGCCAATCACCTTACCCCGTAGCAGCGAGCAATACTTCACAAACGCGATCGACCTGTGCCTCGGTCATGTCGGGAAAGATGGGTAGCGACAAGCTCACTAAAGAACACGCCTCGGTAACCGGGAGATCGCCTGGCTTGTACGCTAACGACTCATACACCTCCTGCAGATGTAAGCCGAGCGGATAACACAGGCTCGAGCCAATCTTCTGCTCGTTCAATCGTGCCCTTGCCGCATCACGCCCTTGCATCCGAATCGTGTACAAATTAAAGGCGTGGAGACCATTGCCCGGTCGTGCGGGCGTGATCACATCGCGGTCAGCCAACTGCGCATCATAGCGATCCGCGATACGATTACGCGCAGAAATAGCCTCGTCGATGACCCGCAACTTGATTCTGAGCAAGGCCGCCTGGATTTCATCCAAACGACTGTTGCAACCGAACTCGACGTGCATGAACGGCGCGCTGGCACCATGATTGCGTAAGCGTCGAATATGTTCTGCAAGCGCATCGTCATTGGTGGTGATCAATCCGCCATCACCGTAGCACCCCAGCACCTTGGTGGGATAAAAACTGAAACAACCGGTCGCGCCATGACTGCCCACACACGCGCCGTCGTGCCGTGCGCCAAACGCCTGCGCAGCATCTTCGACCACGGCCAGTTTGTGGGTCTCTGCCAACGCGTTCAGCGACGTCATGTCCGCCGGATGACCGAACAGATGCACCGGCATGATGGCTCGGGTCTTGCTGGTAATGCGGCTTTCCACTGACACGGGGTCGAGATTAAAACTGACGGCATCAATGTCTGCAAACACCGGCGTGGCACCGACCAGCGAGATCGACTCGGCAGTGGCAAAAAACGTATACGGCGTTGTGATCACTTCATCGCCGGGGCCAACGCCTAACACACGCAGTGACAACACCAGTGCATCGGTGCCATTGGCGACCGATACCGCATGACGAGTCCCGACATAAGCGGCCGATTCTTCCTCGAACGCAGACACATTCGGACCGAGAATCCATTGACCTTTACTGCCAGAGACATCGGCGAGCGCAAACCACTCGTCGCGTAAAGCAGAAAACTCCTGCGATAAATCCAGATACGGCACGCCTTGTATAGATGCCTCACTCACTTCGCAATTTCCTCTTTGACACGCATCGCGACCGCCAGTGCCTGCAGTGCCACATGACCATCCACCAAGGGCGAATTGCCATTTATAACCGAATCGAGAAACGCCTCAAGCTCCTTGTCCAGTGGCATCTCAGCATCGACGGCAATCTTGTCATGCTCAACCTCAGGCCACTCGCCATCATCCGCGGGCACCGCTTTAAGCGATTCGATCTGTTGATCAACGAAATTCAAGGCCTCGTAACGATTGTCACCGAACACACGAATGCGACGAAACTTTTGGTCAGAAACACGACTTGCCGTGATATTGGCAACCGCGCCATTTTCAAACTCAATGCGTGCATTCGCAATATCCGCATGACGGGTAAGCACTGGAATGCCTATCGCGGATACCGACTTCACCGGACTATCAATCAATGACAGCGCGATATCGATATCGTGAATCATCAAATCAGTAACCACATCAACATCCGTTGCCCGTGCAACAAACGGGCTCATTCGGTGCGCCTCAATAAAACGCGGATTGACCGAACGCTCGGCAAGCATTTTAACCCCGGCATTAAAACGTTCCAGATGTCCGACCTGAAATACAACACCGGCGGCCTCTGCTCGTGCAACCAACGCAGCGGACTCCTCATAGCCCGGTGCAATCGGTTTCTCCATCAAGATATGTATCCCGGCATCGATGAAGGGTTCCGCGACTTCGCAATGCAAACTGGTCGGCACCACGATACTAACGGCATCAACCCGCTCAATTAACGACTCAGCAGATGCAAAAACCTCGCAGCCACAATCATCCGCCACCGTCCGCGCGGTGTCTGCGTCGACATCCACAACGCCCACGAGCTCGGCGGCCTCAAGCCGGGAATAGATCTGCGCATGAAAACGGCCGAGATAGCCAACTCCGACAACCCCAACCCGAACCGTGTCCCGCATGGTTTTTCCTATCTGATTGATTAACTAGTGAAATGTACCAGATTAGGGGGGTAAACTCATGTTGAAAGGCGAAACTGCCGATACGCTAGATATTCACCCCAAGCGATAATCACCATGACTGAATACAGAAAAATTCAAATTCTTACTGATGCCGATCAGGTCAGCCGCGTAGCGGCCGAACAGTTCGTTGAACTGGCAAGACGGGCCCATGCCGAAGACCGTGATTTCTTTGTCGCGTTATCCGGAGGCTCAACCCCAAAACGGATGTATGAGTATCTGGCAGAGGCCGACTCGCGTGACGCCGTCAACTGGGAGCGTGTGCAAATCTTCTGGGGGGATGAGCGTTATGTGGATGCCGACCACGCCGACAGCAATCAACGCATGACCCGTGAGGCGTGGCTTGATCATATTTCCATCCCAAAAGAGAATATTCACCCCATTACCAATCAGGCTAATTCACCTGAGGTCGATGCCGCTGACTATGCCAACACTATCCAGGCGCTGGTGCCGACCAATAGATTCGATTTACCAGAATTTGATTTGGTTCTACTCGGGCTCGGATCCGATGGCCATACGGCCTCTTTGTTTCCGGGAACCGATGCCGTCGATGAGACCGAGAAATTTGTGACGTATGCCGCCCCCGAAGGTCAAAACAGCCCCCGCATCAGCATCACCTTTCCGGTGATCAACGCGGCGCGTCGTATCATTCTTTTGGTCGCTGGCGACAACAAGAAACAAGTGGTCAAACGTACCTTGATGGGAAGCAAACAGGAGCAATCGTTACCAATAGATAAACTGCGCCCCAGTGGGGAACTACTGTGGTTGCTGGATACCAGTGCGGGCTCGGGATTAAGCGATACGGTGGGTACCAACGCGGCCTCGTTTTAACCCCAACCTGTATTGTTTTCTATCCAACGAAAACACAGGCCATACCATAGTGTCATCGACACCATCATCGCGAGCCAACTCCAATCCTCAAGATAGTAAGAGACCGGCAAGCACACCACGGTCGCCAATACCGCCAGCATGACCAGCGTCCGCGCACCTTTGCGCGTTTCTATATTCATCAACCCGAGAAAAACCCAAAGTGGCATATCCTTGGTGCGTTCCATGATTCAGTATCTCCTGTTACTCCAACTACGCCATAGCCACGCTACTGGGCAGGCTCCTCGGCAGCTACTTCCACGGCACCCGCATCTTCCAATATCTTCACTATCGCCTCGTTACCGGCTCGGGTAGCGCGCGACAACGCAGTATTATTGTTGTTGTCCTTGGCGTTCACATCGGCGCCAGTAGTAATCAATATCGACACCACCGAGGCATGACCAAATGCAGCGGCATCCATCAGCGCAGTCGCGCCGTTGTCATCCGCCAGATTGACATCGGCGCCGGCCGCCAACAAGCGCTTAAGCACGCCGGTGTTACCAAAAAATGCTGCCGCCATCAATGCGGTGCGCCCCCGTGGGGCCTTGGCATTGGCGTCCACGCCCGACCCTAGCAGGGAATCAACCTTGGTCAGACGCCCATTTCCGGCCGCAGAAACCAGATCGTTCGCTGAATCCAGCGCACTGACCGCCAGCGGCAACGTAAATATCGCTAAAATAACGAGTGAAATCGCGCGTTTTATCAACTTTTTCCCCGGTTTTTTATGATCCGAAGCACAGGATAGCGAGATAAGAGCTATTGTACAGCCCCCTTTTGGCCATAATTTCGTCCTACACTTGCTTTGGCGCGGAGATTTCAGGGAAACTATGCGTATGAGTACTGAAAGCCCCTATAACATCGAAGTCGAAGTCGACATCAATTACATTGAAGCCCAGTCTGTGCCTGATGCCCAGCGGTTCGTCTTTGCCTATACCATAACCATCCACAACAGCGGTTCAATAGCCGCGCGTCTGCTAACCCGTCATTGGGTCATCACCGACTCCAACGACAAGGTTCAGGAGGTCCGCGGTGACGGCGTTGTCGGCGAAACCCCCCATCTAAACCCCGGGGAGTCGTTTCGTTACACCAGCGGCACCATTCTGGAAACCCCGGTGGGTCGCATGGAAGGCAGTTATCAGATGGAAGCAGATGATGGTGTAACGTTTGATGCTGAAATCATGCCGTTTTCACTGGCCATTCCTCGCACACTGCACTAGCCAGAATGATTCGTGAATAGGCCGGGCTAACGGTGTGAGCGTCTATGCGGTCGGTGACATTCAAGGCTGTCACCCACAACTTCAACGACTGCTGGACAAACTTCACTTCGATCCCGCGGCTGACCAACTCTGGGTGGTTGGCGATCTGGTCAATCGTGGCCCTGATTCACTGGCAGTACTGCGCTTCATACGTTCGCTCGGCGATTCGGTTCGCTGCGTGCTCGGCAATCACGACCTTCATCTCCACGCCGTCGCGTTGGGACACCGGCAACACTGTCACCGTAACGACACCATTGATGAGATCCTGACCGCACCGGATCGCGACGAGTTATTGCATTGGCTGCGTCAGCAACCGATGATGCACTCCGATGATTCTATCGGCTATCACATGATTCACGCGGGTCTGCCACCGCAGTGGGACAAGCAGCAGGCAATGAGCTGCGCCCGCGAAGTCGAACAGGCCTTACGCGCAGACAACTACGCGGACTATTTTAGCGGCATGTATGGAAATGATCCTGTTCGGTGGTCTAACGATCTATCGGGGATGCGGCGACTGCGATTTATTACCAATTGTTTTACCCGGCTGCGCTATTGCACTCACGACGGCGAACTGGATCTGGAAGAAAAAGGTGCGCCCGGCACACAAAAGGCAGGCAGCGTGCCCTGGTTCGAAGTACCTGATCGACGCAGCGCGGACATGGATATTGTCTTTGGCCACTGGTCGACATTAGGCTTTCGTAACGAACACGGAGTGGTTGCGCTTGATACCGGTTGTCTATGGGGTGGCTCGCTAACCGCCGTCAAGCTGGATAACACACGACACCGCGTGTCCATCGACTGTCCCGGCGCACAGTCCCCCGATCTGTAGTCTAATCTGTAGGAGCGGGGTAAGGCCCAACATTGATGCCGATCGACAGGCGCAGATGGTCGCTGTTATTTCGCGTCACTTCGTGCTCACAGGTCGGATCAAAACAAACCAGCAGGCCAGCGACCGGTTCAATCACAAGCGGGGACGCCTCCGTATACAGTAGTAGGTTCCCCGAATCTTCTGGGACGCACAGATAATATACCGCGGACAACAACTCATCATCGTCATCATGGCGATGACGCGTGGTGGTATGCCCTAGGCCCATGGCGTTGAACCAGAAACCGGCCTGTAACTTGTCCGTTGGCACACCTGTTTGATCTGCGGCACGGGCAATCACCCGATCCAGAATCTGCGATACCTCCGGAATTCGGTGTTTCGAAATATAGGTATTTTCATAACGGCCCAAAAAATAATGGGTCTTGCGGGTATCAACGTCATCACATAACTGCTGATAACGACGCAGCAATGATCGATTGAGGCCATCGAGACCGGCCAATACTTCCTGCTGGACGATCAGGCCTGATCCTCCAGCAGTACCGTATCGTCATGCGAATACGCCGGCGAACAACAACACAGTATTTTGAGTGTCTCATTTCCGGTATTTTGAATTCGATGCGCCGTACCCGGACGAATGCAGATCGTATCGCCCACCACAACCTCAAAGACATCATCGGCCAACGTCATCTGACCAATACCTTGAGTGATGAAATAGAGTTCTTCACTCTCTAAATGCCGATGCAGCATCGTTTCAACACCAACCGGCACTTCGGCCTCCGCCAGGCTTTGTGCGACGTTCCCCTGCACGTTCGGATGCATCAGTTCACGAATGGTTGAACCATCCCGCGTCACGTAGGGTTCGATTTGGGATAGCGTTGACTTCATACCAACTTCTCATACAGGAGAAAGCTGTGACCGACGGGATTGACATCATCGGCCGAAAAATATTCTTTCGAAACCAAACGCCAATCGTCACTCTCATACTCCGGAAACCACGCATCCCCCTCATACTGCCCATGAATTCGGGTTATATACAGGCGACCGGCACGCGAAATCATTTGTTCATAAAACGATGCGCCGCCCATTACCATCACTTCCTCTGCATCCACTGACGCCAACGCCTCCTCGATGGAATGCGCGACGACACAGCCATCCACATGCCAATTTTTATCGCGCGTAATCACCACGTTGGTTCGACCCGGCAACGGTCTGCCAATCGAATCGTAGGTTTTTCTGCCCATTAAAATCGGCTTGCCCATGGTCATCGCCTTGAAGTGTTGCAGATCGGCAGGCAAATGCCAGGGCAATGCATTGTTGGCACCAATGAGGCGATTCTCATCCATCGCGGCGATTAACGAGATCAACATACGATTTATACCGCGACAGAGCCCTTGATATGTTCATGACATTGGTAATCACGCAACTCAAAATCATCAAAGGTAAACGCAAACAGATCCGTCACCTGCGGATTAAGATGCATCACAGGCAGGGGATAGGGTTCGCGACTCAACTGCAGGTCGGCTTGTTCGAGGTGATTGTTGTATAAATGCGCATCACCCAGCGTATGCACGAAGTCACCCGGCTCAAGCCCGGTAACCTGCGCGATCATCATGGTCAACAGTGCGTAGGACGCGATATTAAACGGCACGCCCAGAAAAGTATCCGCGCTGCGCTGGTAGAGCTGGCAGGAAAGCTTGCCATCGGCCACATAGAACTGGAACAACAAATGGCAGGGCGGTAACGCCATGTCTTCCACGCACGCGACATTCCATGCGCTCACGATGTGTCGTCGCGAATTCGGATTATTGCGAATCTGCTCAACAACCTGGGAAATCTGATCAATGCCTCGGCCATCCGGGGTCGGCCATGAACGCCATTGGTACCCATACACAGGGCCAAGATCACCGTTGTCATCTGCCCATGCATCCCAAATACGCACACCGTTGTCCTTCAGGTAGGCGATATTGGTATCGCCCTGCAAAAACCACAACAATTCGTGAATAATCGAGCGCAGGTGTAACTTCTTGGTCGTCACCACGGGAAAACCCGCGGACAAATCAAAGCGCATCTGGTGACCAAAGACGCTGAGTGTACCGGTGCCGGTACGGTCGCCCTTCTGCGTACCCTCATCGCGGATCCGCCGCATCAAGTCCAAATACTGCTTCATGCCTTAGCCTCAGGTTGGTCCCGATAGGCCAACCACAATAACAAAACACCAAAGCCCAACATCGGCAGGGTTAACAACTGCCCCATGGTCAACCAATCAAATGCGATGTAACCCAGATGCTCATCGGGAACGCGGACAAACTCGATCACGAAGCGAAATACCCCGTAGCAAAGTAGATACAATCCGGACACCGCGCGCAATGGACGCGGGCGACTCGAAAATATCCACAGAATCAGAAAGAACAATACACCCTCAAGTGCAAACTCATATAACTGGGTTGGGTGACGCGGTTCCGGCCCCACGAACGGGAATACCATACCCCACGGGCCGTCCGTCACATCGCCCCACAGCTCGCCGTTAATAAAGTTACCGATGCGGCCTGCACCCAAACCTAATGGAACCAGCGGCGCCAGATAATCGGTGATGCGAAAAAAACCCCGCCCGTTCTTGCGGCCGAGCAACCACATCGCGATAAATACCCCCAGCATACCCCCGTGATAGGACATTCCACCCTGCCATATACGCAGGATCAACAGGGGGTCTTCAAGAAATACGGGGAAGTTGTAAAACAAAACATAACCCACACGGCCACCCAGTATCACGCCGAGTACCACATAAAACGTCAAGTCATCAAGATCTTTTGACGTCCAGCCAACCCGTTGCAGGCGCATCGTGCCGAACCACCAACCCAGGAAAAATGCGATCAGATACATCAAGCCGTACCAATGCACCTCGATCGGACCCAGACTGATCGCAATGGGATCAATAGTCGGATACACAAACATCAGCGGGGCAATACTCGACAAAGGTAAGACTTCAGATACTCGGTTTCCGGGATAGCCGGGTGAATGGGATGATCCGCCGCCTGATGCCCTTGCTGCAGTATGGTCAAATCCCGATCAATGTGACGCGCCGATTGATGCAACAACCCCCCAAGGTCATCACGCGACAAATGCGATGAACACGATGCCGATACCAACAGACCATCACGCGACAACAACCGTATCGCCAGCTGATTGATTCGAGAATACGCCTGTAGCCCTTTCTTTTTATCTTTGCGGCGTTTGATAAAAGCCGGTGGATCAACAATCACCACATCAAACTGTTCGCGACTGGCACGCAGCTCGCTCAACGCCTCAAACGCATCGCCTTGCAAGGTGCTGACGCGCTCATCAACCGCATTGAGTTGCGCATTTTCGTGTACCCGGTCCAGTGCCACGGCCGAGGCATCCACGCACATCACCTCACTGGCTCCCGCCACCGCCGCTTGCACCCCCCACGCACCAATATACGAAAACACGTCAAGCACCCGCGCGCCGCTGACGTAACGCCACAGATTGGTTCGGTTGTCGTACTGATCGTAGAACCAGCCCGTCTTCTGGCCATCCAGTATCGGCACCATGAAGCGAACACCGTTTTCGCTAATCTCGACACTGGGTCGCTCATCACCTACCACCGTCTCGACATAGGTTTCCAACCCTTCAAGCTTGCGCATACTGCCATCATTTTTGAACACGATGACCGCAGGCTTGATCACGCTATTCAGTGCGTCAATCAGATCATCACGATGCTGTTCCATACCCGCGGTATTAATCTGCACAACCAATACATCGCCATAGCGATCCACGACCAAACCGGGCAAGCCGTCGCTCTCACCAAAACACAGTCGGTAAAAGGGTTGTGCAAACAATCGTTCTCGCAACGACAACGCAATATTCAAACGATGCTTGATCAGCGAACGATCGAGTCGATACTTTAGATCACGACTGATGACTCGGGCACAAATCAGCGAGCCCGGATTCACATAGGCCGTAGCGATGGGTGTGCCATCCGCGGAGTGAATTTCAACGTCCTGTCCCGGGGCCAAATCCACCAGCGGCGTCGCCTGAATATCCACCTCGTTACTGAATATCCACAGATGTCCCGCGCGCAGACGCCGATCCTCACGTTTTTTTAACTTCAGTGGTGCCAGAGTTGGTTGCATCTCGATTTACGCTTAAATGGCTTGGATATAGCGTAATTATATCTGTCACAATAGGTCCAGCGATACGCTTATTTCCGACCGATATGAATCCAAATAACCATTTGGGCGACACCACCAGCCCGTACCTGCAGCAGCACGCCGATAATCCCGTTAACTGGCTCCCGTGGGGGGAAAAGGCCCTCAATCTGGCGCGTCAACAGGATAAGCCCATCTTGCTGTCGATCGGCTACTCGGCCTGCCACTGGTGCCATGTAATGGCGCATGAGTCGTTCGAGAATGAGGCGACGGCTGCGGTCATGAACGAGCTCTACGTCAACATCAAGGTCGACCGTGAAGAGCGCCCGGATCTGGACAAGATTTACCAGACTGCACACCATTTGATGGCGCAACGTGGTGGCGGCTGGCCGCTGACCTTGCTGCTAAGCCCGGATGACCACACCCCATTTTTTACCGGCACCTACTTCCCGCCGGAACCGCGCCACAATCTGCCCGCGTTTACCGACCTGCTGCGACGTGGCGAGGCCTTTTTCCGGCAGAACCGTCAAACAATCGCCGAACAGCGCGACTCGCTGATCGAGGGTATGGACTCAATGACACCCACATCAACGGATCACGTCATATTGGATGCCGTGCCGCTCGATTCGGCGCGCACCCAACTTGGGTCCAGCTTCGACGATATCCAGGGTGGCTTTGGTTCCGCGCCGAAATTCCCTCATCCAACCCATGTCGAACGACTGCTGCGACATTGGGCCGCCACTCGGATTGCCGGTCAGGCGGATACCAAGGCATTGGAGATCGCACTGTTCAGTTTGCGAAAAATGGCCAACGGTGGGCTCTTCGACCACTTGGGCGGGGGGTTCTGTCGCTACTCGACCGATGACCAGTGGATGATTCCACATTTTGAAAAAATGCTGTACGACAATGGCCCGTTGCTCACGCTGTATGCAGATGCATGGAAAATCTCCAATGAAGATATTTTTCAAGACGCTGGCGTGGCAACCGCAGGATGGGTAATGCGCGAAATGCAATCGGACACGGGTGGCTACTACTCCGCGCAGGATGCAGACTCGGAAGGAGAAGAAGGCAAGTTCTACGTTTGGACGCCCGATGAAATCAAGGCGATTCTAGACACCGAAGAGATGGAACTGTTTGCCACTCGCTTTGGCCTTGATCGCGAGGCCAACTTCGAAGGCAAATGGTATCCGCACGGTTATCGCTCTGAACAGCAGGTCGCGGAACATAGCGGACAGTCGTTGACAAATGTTCGCCGATACCTCGCCAGCGCCCGTGACAAGCTGTTAAAAAAGCGCAGCAAGCGGATCGCGCCCGGGCGTGACGATAAGGTTCTCGGCTCATGGAATGCGCTGATGATAAAAGGCATGCTGCGCGCAGCCAACCTCTTTGGTCGACCTGAATTTCAACACTCTGCGGAAAACGCCATGGCCTTTGTACGCAGCACCCTGTGGTCGAACAATCGCCTTCTCGCCACTTACAAAGACGGTCACGCCCATCTCAATGCCTATCTCGACGACTATGCTTATTTGATCGATGCCCTGCTTGAATTACTGCAGACACGCTGGGACTCAGCCGATCTGAAATTCGCCTGCGAACTGGCGGATGTGTTGCTGGATCAGTTCGAAGACAAGGACCATGGTGGATTCTTTTTCACCTCTCACGATCACGAAGACCTGCTGCATCGACCCAAGCCATTGGCGGATGAAGCCATTCCATCCGGTAACGGGATCGCCGCGAGCGTCCTCACACGACTTGGCCACCTCACGGGGGACACTCGCTATCTAGATGCAGCTCGCAGAACCCTGGAGTTTTCGTGGCCAGCGATTACCCGGTTTTCACACGGACACAACGCCCTACTGCTCGCACTGGAAGAAACCCTGCATCCACCGGAGTTGATCGTTATTCGCGGGGCAACGGCACAATCTCAGGCATGGTGCCATGCGGCGCGCGATCACTACACCCCGACACGGATGGTGTTCTCGATCGACACCGGGATAAGCGACCTGCCCGAAGCACTTGCCAGTAAAATAGCGACGGAGCGTACGCGTGCCTATATTTGTCGTGGCACCGAATGCCTGCCCCCTATCGACGGTCTCGAGGAACTCAAACAGATCCTCTCGTGATGCGTTCAAGGTAAAGGTTCAGGCCCCACCCAAGCAAGCCAAGGCGCATAAAGTGAGGGCATGAAATAGCACAATTCGCTGTTACCGATGCGAACAGTGCGTACAATAGCGTCTTTTCACGCACTCATCAGCAGTAGATATGTATTCAAAAACTTACACGACCGTAAAGAAAAGCGGCCTGCACGGGAAAGGATTGTTCGCCTGTCAGTCGATTAGCGAAGGCACGGTAATCGGTCGCATCAAGGGCAAGCCCGCCCGTAAAGATGGCGCCTACGTTTTATGGCTTACCTCACACAAAGGGTTTCGCGTGGTTTGTCGGCTCAAATACATCAACCATTCGTATACACCCAACGCGGTCTATTGCGACAATGGCGAGGTGGTTGCACTAAGCGATATTGCGCCGGATGAAGAGATCACTCACCACTACGGCTGGGGTTAATCGGGTTTTAGCGCCTGCCGTCCGCTGCCGAGCAGAACAACGGCCGAGGCTCCGAGTAAATAGAACGCCTGCAACTCAAGTGCCCAGCCACCGTGCTTGGTCAGATCCAGGAAATCACCCGAGTGCACCAGAAAAATGGCAAATGCCATGTTCACCACCACCACGGCTGCACCCACACGCGCGTAAATCCCGAAAATCATCATCAATGGCGCGACGATCTCTCCCAGATAAACACCATAGGCAAGCTCGGCAGGCAACCCCACCGCGGTCAACGCTTTTTCAATCATTCCGAGTGATTCGGGGTGAACGATTTTAGCAACCCCATGAAACAACAGAAGGATGCCAACCGTTAAACGTAAAACCAGCTTGCCTGCAGAACCGTTGCGAACACCACTCATGGATAGGACTCGGTCGACCGATCGGGTGCTAATAATCTAGCACAAGCCTTAGACGTGTGGGCGCTTATGCAGAGAAAGATCGGAATAACAACCGACTGGGTCAATAAAAGCAAAACTGGCATCTGATCGTTTCTGAATCATGAACTGATTAAATGGTAAACCAACAATTTCCACCACATTCTTCGCATCAACTGCCAGCAACACCTGACTCCACAACTGAAACCGATTGGCAGTACGTGAGATGAGAGCCTCATAGTTAGCCTCTTCGATGTTCACACCCGAGCACTTCCCATGGACGATATGGCCTGACAAGAAACCAGCATTGGATTACCAGACGTAATCAAACGATGCCTTAAAGTGATCTCGAATCGCATCAAGATCCGGGTTGTGATTCTGCGTGCCGTGTTGTGCGATCTTAATCGCGCCCATCACCGCCGCCAAACGCCCGGTAGTATCCCAATCCATATCGTTCATCAGGCCATACAACAAACCACTGCGATAGGCGTCGCCACAACCGGTTGGATCGTTAACCGCATCAACCTTAGCTGCCGGGATTTCTATGCGTTTATTATTACTATAGATCACAGAACCTTCGCCGCCACGAGTCACGACCATCGCCTTGACCTTGCCAGCCAACTCACCCAGCGACAAACCTGTTTTGTCCACCATCATCTGCGCTTCATAGTCGTTGAATGCGGCCCAGGTCGCCTGCTCCATAAAGGTCAGCAGATCTTCGCCACCATACATTGGCAGACCTTGACCCGGATCAAACATAAAGGGAATGTCGGCTTCGACGAACTGGGTCGCGTGCTCAATCATGCCATCGCGACCATCCGGTGAAATCAAACCCAGTGTAATCCCGTCATCGGTTGGGATTTTGTTCAGATGGGCACTGCCCATCGCGCCCGGATGAAACGCAGTAATCTGGTTGTCATCCATATCGGTGGTGATAAAGGCCTGCGCAGTATAGCTGTCGTCAATGGTCTTCAGATACTGTCGACTGACACCGCACTTATCCATCCACTCTGCATACGGCGCGAAGTCACTGCCGACTGTACCCATCGGCGCGCCCTTACCACCGAGAAGATTCAGATTGTAGGCAATATTACCGGCGCAACCACCAAACTCGCGGCGCATGTCGGGCACCAAAAATGCGACGTTCAACATGTGCACCTTGTCGGGCAGGATATGATTCTTGAACTGGTCGGGAAAGACCATGATGGTATCGTACGCAAATGAACCACAGATAAGTGCTGACATAGTGTGTCCTAGAGATTTTAGAAAAGAATCAAAACCCAGGTCAGTACCACCAGGGCCAATGACAGAAAAACGGCTGCGGAGCCAAGGTCTTTAGCTCGACCCGATAAAATATGATGCTCGCTGCCAATACGATCGACGACGGCTTCAATACCGCTATTGAGTAGCTCAACAATCAGAACTACAAACAGGCTGCCGATGAGCAACACGCGCTCGATCGCGCCATCGCCAAACCAGTAACCCAATGGTGCCATAATGACAAACAGAAACAGTTCTTGTCGAAACGCTGCCTCATGCCGCATTGCGGCGCAGAAACCGGCCCAGGAATAGCCAGCCGCATTGATGATACGGGTCAACCCCGTCGCAGGAACAGAGGCGTGTCCGTCGCTATCAGGCATCACCTGACCAAACAATATCAAGCTCGCGAGCCGCTTTCACATCATCCAGTCGTTTAACTGGCTGGGTATACGGTGCGCCCTTGATCATGTCGATATCGCTGATGGCCTCATCACGAATCTTGATCATCGCGTCGACAAAGCCATCCAACTCTTCAACGGCTTCCGACTCAGTGGGCTCAATCAACAGGCACTCCGGAATCAACAATGGAAAATAGGTCGTCGGCGCATGATAACCGTAGTCGAGCAGTCTTTTGGCAAAATCCATCGCCGTCGCACCCGGGTCCTTAGCTTCCTTCTTCATGGTCACAATAAACTCATGGGTCGCACGACGATCCGGAAAGGCGAGTTCAAAACCGGCCTGTTTCATTCTTACCATCATGTAGTTCGCGTTCAGCGTCGCAAACTCCGCGACGCGATGCATGCCTTCGCGTCCCAGCATACGAGCGTAAACATAGGCTCGCAGCAGCACGCCCGCATTACCGGCAAAAGTCATCAGTCGGCCAATACTCTCTGGCGCCTCATCCTCACTGATCCAGTGGTATTCATCGCCATCGAACGCCACCATCGGCAGAGGCATATAGGGAATCAGACGTTCGGACACACCCACCGGCCCGGCGCCGGGGCCACCGCCACCATGCGGTGTGGAAAAAGTCTTGTGCAGATTCATATGGATGACATCGAAACCCATGTCACCCGGTCGTACCCGGCCCAGAATCGCATTCAGGTTGGCGCCATCGTAATAAAGCAAGCCACCCGCCTCATGCACGACCGCCGCAATCTCTTCGATCTGGCGTTCGAACACACCCAGCGTCGATGGGTTGGTCAACATGATGCCTGCCGTAGTGGGACCAACAATCTTCTTCAGCGCCTCGAGATCCACATCACCTTGCGAATCGGTCGGAATCTCATGCACCTTGTATCCACACATCACTGCGGATGCAGGGTTAGTACCGTGCGCAGCGTCTGGAACCAATATCTCGGTACGTTCGGTGTCGCCTCGCGCATCGTGATAGGCACGAATCATCGCCACACCCGCAAACTCACCCTGCGCACCCGCTGCCGGTGCCAGTGAAACTTCTTTCATGCCGGTGACCTCCTTCAGTATTTCCTGAAGGTCGTGCATACAGGACATGAAACCCTGACTGTGTGAAGCCGGCGCCAATGGGTGACGCGCCAGAAAACCCGGCAACATGGCCAGACTGTTACAGGCACGCGGATTATATTTCATGGTGCAGGAACCAAGCGGATAAAACTCGGTATCAATCGAGAAATTCTTTTGTGACAGTCGCGTATAATGACGCACCGCCTGCATTTCGGACACCTCAGCCATCACTGGCGGCGTTTCACGTAGCAGACCCGCTGGGATATCGTCCGCACCTGCAACGTCCATCGGTGCCTGAGCCGTAGCACGGCGACCTTTCATTGAATGTTCAAAAATTAACAACGTCTTATCCTGTCAGTTGAGCCTAGGCCAGTGCGGCCAATGCCTTATCATAATCCGGTTCCTGAGAAATCTCAGGTACCAGTTCGGTATAAATTATTTTGTCGTTCTCGTCGATGACGATCACCGCACGCGTACACAGACCCGCCAATGGCCCGTCCTCGATCAACAGCCCGTAGTCTTTCGCAAACGAGCGACTGCGCATCATCGACAGCGTCTCGACCTTGTCAATTTCCTCGTCGGCACACACACGCGTGGCGGCAAAGGGCAAATCATCCGACACCACCAACAACACCACGTTATCGAGGCCCGCGGCGGCTTCATAAAAGCGCTTGGTGGATGCAATGCACACACCTGTATCCAGGCTCGGCACCGCACTTAGCAACTTCTTCTTGCCGGCATAATCCGACAAGTGAACATCCCGGAGGGTTTTCGTCACCAGATGAAAATCAGCTGCCTGACTACCCACTGCCGGGAACCCATCGACGATTTGAGTCGCGTTGCCGCGCAAAGTCACTGTGCCCATCGTGTTACTCCTTACGATCCATTAAAGCTAAGTCTGCGCCGAACTGGCCGCTGGCGCTTGCATTCCGACGACGCGATCCAGCAATTCGACATAACGATTCAAATCGGTTTCGGTACGTACTTCGGTCGCACAGACCAGCACACACTCACCGAGTTCAGGGTAATCGGCAGCCAGATCAAAACCACCCAACAAGTTGTGGGCCGCCATTGCCTTCAGTACCCCATCCGCCGACATCGGCAGGCGCAATACCGACTCGTGAAACATCGGTCGGTTAAATACCGGCTCAACACCATCGATTACACTAAGCTTTTCAATCAGGCTGTTGGTGTTCGCATGGGAAGCCAACGCAACCCGCCGCAACCCTTCGGCACCCAGCAACGACATATGAATGGTTGATGCCGTCACCATCAAGCCCTGATTGGTGCAGATATTGGAGGTCGCCTTGGAACGACGAATATGTTGCTCGCGAGCCTGCAAGGTCAGCGCAAAACCCTCCTTGCCCTCCATATCCACTGTGCGACCAATAATACGGCCGGGCATTTGACGAACAATGGCCTGTTTGCAGCATAGAAAGCCATAGTAAGGCCCACCCGATGACATCGGGATACCCAGTGGCTGACCTTCACCACAGACGATGTCGGCGCCGTTCTCGCCCCACTCGCCGGCGGGCTTGAGTAACGCCATCGCGATCGGGTTAACCACACCAATCGCCAGCGCCTTGTTCGCGTGCGCCCACTCGGTCAGCTCATCAACATCTTCAAGCACACCAAAGAAATTCGGTTGCGGAATCACCAGCGCAGCAATATCGGTACCCGCATAGTCCGCCAAGGCATCAACCGGTGTATGTCCGCCGACGCGGTCGTAATCAATCTCAATCAGCTTGATGCCCTGATTGCGAACAATGTTGTGTACAACCTTGCGGTAGGCCGGATGCAAATTGCGTGGCACCAGAATGAGTTTGGATTTCGACTTGCGGTTGGCGCGCACCGCCATCAATACCGCTTCTGCCAAGGCGGAGCCACCGTCATACATCGACGCATTGGACACATCCATGCCATGCAAGTTTGCCGTCATGGTCTGAAACTCATACAACAACTGCAAGGTGCCCTGACTAGCTTCCGCCTGATACGGCGTATACGCCGTATAGAACTCGCCACGCGTAGTTAGCTGCCATACAGCTGCAGGGATATGATGATCATAGGCACCTGCACCGATAAAACAGGTCGGCGTACCATCCTGTGATGCGCGCTCGGCCATCAAGCGGGCAATCTCCATCTCGCTCGCGCCAACGGGCACGCCTTCGAGACCCTCGTAACGCAGGCTTTCCGGAATCTCATCAAACAGGTCATCAATGGATGACGCGCCGATGATGGACAGCATCTGTTTTACATCATCATCGGTATGGGGAATGAACGGCATTGTCTTGTCTCAACTATCTTCTCGGTGTTCGCAATCTTCGATTAGTGATCTTCTTCATCCACGTGCGCCTGATAGGCATCCGCATCCATCAACTCATCCATCTCAGGGGCATCGCTGGGCTGCAATTTAAACAACCAGCCGGCACCATAGGCGTCCTCGTTAATGATTTGCGGGGAATCTTCCAGCGCCTCATTGATCTCGGTCACTTCACCGGAAACAGGGCAATACACATCGGATGCAGCCTTGACCGACTCCACCACGGTACAATCATCGCCCGGGGCGAACACCGCGCCTATTTCTGGTGTTTCCACAAACACCAGATCGCCAAGCAATTCCTGCGCATGAGCCGTAATACCGATGGTCAGACTACCGTCCTCTTCAGTACGAACCCACTCGTGGGATTTGGTGTAGCGCAAATCAGCTGGTATATCACTCATAGTCTTGTCCTCTATTTATCAATGCTTAATCAATGCACGACTTGCCGTTACGTACGAACGGCGGCCGTACCACCTTCGCCGGAACGCCCTTGCCGCGAATATCCACCGTACACTCATCACCGATCGTTGCCGGGACCCGCGCAAAGGCAATCGATGCCTGCAGTGTTGGCGAAAACCCGCCACTGGTCACCTCACCCGTCTCATCACCGACATTAACGGCCTGATGATTACGGATAACGCCACGGCCCTGCAGTATCAAGCCAACAAACTTTCGCGCCTTGCCTTCGGCTTTTTGCGCTTCAATCGCCTTGCGGCCAATAAAATCACGCTCGGCGGGTTCCCATGCCACGGTCCAGTTTAAACCGGCCTCTAGGGGTGAAATGGTTTCATCCATATCAGAGCCATAAAGATTCATGCCCGCTTCTAGACGCAAGGTATCGCGCGCGCCCAACCCACAGGGCTTTACTCCTGCATCGAACAATGCCTTCCAAAAGGAAGCAGCCGACGCCTCGGGCATCACCACTTCAAAGCCATCTTCGCCGGTGTAGCCAGTGCGGCCCACAAACCATTCACCATTCTCTGCGGCGAAAAAGGGTTTCAGTGCGGATGATGGTTCACGCAGATCTTCTGGCAACAGTGGTACCGCGCGTTCTCGTGCTGATGGGCCCTGCACGGCAATCATGGCCAACTCAGGTCGCTCAGTCACTTCGACATCAAAGGCAGCGGACTGTTTATTAATCCAGGCCATGTCTTTGACCCGCGTCGCGGCGTTCACCACCATGCGATACCAATCATCAGTCATGTAGTAGACGATAAGGTCATCTATGACACCGCCATCGTCCTGCAGCATACAGCTGTACATGGCCTTGCCGGCGTCCTTCAGACGCGCAATGTCGTTGGCCAGTAGATTGCTCAGAAATGCCTTGGCACCCGCACCGCGCAGATCCACCACGGTCATATGCGACACATCAAACATACCGGCGTCCTGACGCACGACATGGTGTTCATCGACTTGAGAGCCGTAATGCAATGGCATGTCCCAACCGCCGAAATCGACCATCTTGCCGTCGAACTCAACGTGAGCAGCATATAAAGGTGTCTTGTTTCCCATTCGTTTCCTACCGTTATAAACAAAAAAGCGGCAGAGGGCTGCCGTACAGTCCTCTGCCGCCCCTCTGTCCTGAAAACCTGAGAGTTTGACGCCGATCTGAAATCATCCAAATCTGCGTCTGCCCCGTCGGTGGGTCAATCTGACCGCTCTCCAGAGTCGCCCCGGCGCATGGCGCCAACCTCCACAGTCCCTTGGCCTGAGCGATTCCGGGCGGAATTTGCGCCTTCGGCGCCGCCAGCCAAAGGCCCGCGGACTCTCCCATAGAGGTTATGGTCGAACGCGACAATATACCCGCCGACCCGGCAAAAACCAAGACTCAGGACAGGATATGTTGAGTATCTCGCGTCATGCTGGCGTCGGCAGGCACCCAGAGACCGTGGTACTGAAGGAAAACCGATGGATCCCGGCCTGCGCCGACATGACGGGGTTAAACGGGGATGAGGGGACGTAATTAGGCCGTTGGCGTTAACTCCCCTGTCCCTAACCCTCTTCCCTGAGGGAGGACTGGGGTTGGGTCGGTAGCCACGATCCCCCTACTGGGCTCGACCAATCGAGCGACTCAGGAGAATCACTGGCAATATGCCGACCAAGACGATGGTCAGCGCGGCGGCCGAGGCATCCATTAAACGTTCATCCGAGGCTAATTCGTAGGCACGCACTGCCAGCGTGTTGAAATTGAATGGGCGCAAAATCAGCGTCGCCGGCAACTCTTTCATCACATCGACAAACACCAGCAACACGGCGGTTAACAAGCTGGTCCGAAGAATCGGTATGTGAATCTTGCGTAACACCGCTGCCGGGGCATAACCCATGCTGCGGGCCGCCTCATCCATCGAGGGTCGAATACGCCCTAGCCCCGCCTCAACCGTCTGTAACGAGACAGCCAAAAAACGCACCATGTAGGCGAACATCAGCGCGAACAACGTGCCACTCATCAACAGGCCCGTGGAGATATCAAAGTGCTCGCGCATCCAGCTATCCAGTTGGTTATCAAACCAGGCCAAGGGCAACATTACACCGACTGCAATCACCGTGCCGGGGACTGCGTAACCCATGCCCGCCAGACGCACTGAAAAGTTCACACCGACGTCGCCTCGCTGACGTCGACCATAGGCCAGAAAAAGCGCAATCACTAAAGCCAACAGCGCGGCGGCTGCAGCCAGCAACATGGTGTTACCCACCAACGCAAAAAACCCTGAGTCAATACCATTGGCGCCGCTGACCCAGGCCCACCATCCCAGTTGTAGCGCCGGCAACACAAAACCAAACAGCAGCGGAAACAGACACACAGCAAACGCCAGCCACGCTCGTGACCCGCTTAACCGCTGTGGCTCTGCGGGTGCGGTGCGTTGCCCCGGTTGATAGTAGCGCGCATGCCGACGCGAATGTTGCTCAGCGAGAATCAACACGAACACAAACACCATGAGCATCGCCGCGAGTTGGGATGCCGCGGCCGCATCACCCAAGCCAAACCAGGTCCGAAATATACCGGTGGTAAACGTATCCACACCAAAGTATTGCACCGTGCCATAGTCGGCGAGTGTCTCCATTAACACCAACGAGAGCCCGGCCAGTATTGCTGGTCGCGCGGAGGGCAGTGACACGCGGAAGAAACTGCACCAGCGTCCACAACCCAGCGAGCGACTGATGTCCGTCGCGGCCCCGGGTTGTTGCAAAAAGGCCATGCGTGCCAACAGATAAACGTAGGGATACAACACTAGCGACAACATGCAGATCGCGCCACCGAGGGAGCGGATTTGCGGAAACCAATAGTCACCATAACTCCAACCGGTCACATCGCGCAGCAGCATCTGCACTGGCCCGGCATAATCCAGCACACCGGTATAGGTGTAGGCGATAATAAACGCGGGCATCGCCATCGGCAGCAACAAGGCCCATTCGAGCGTCGAGCGTAGTGGGAAACGATAATTAGTGGTAATCCAGGCGGCGCTGACACCCAGCGTTAAGGTGCCAATCGCAACACCCAGCATCAAGATCAGAGAGTTAACAACGTAGTTGGCCAGGACGGTTTGGTAGAGGTGGCGCCACACATCACCGGCGGGATCAAAAACGAAACTGAATACCACCAGCACCGGCATTGCCAACACCAACGCCACAATGAGAATACCGGTTTTCCACGCGCCCGGAAGACGCAACCGTGGTGCACCTACGATAGAGGCAAGCTGTGCGTCCAAGATCGTTTCCCGTATCCGCTAGCGCCAACCAGCGCGATCCATCAAACGAACCGCAGCAGCGTTGTTGCGACCCAGTTCGGCCATATCGATTTGATCCGCCTTGAATACACCCCACGCGGTAACCGTCTCACCCCAGGCCACACCCTCCTTGACCGGGTATTCGTAATTGACGTTGGCATACCAGCTTTGTGCCTCATCGGTTAGCAGAAATTCGATCAATCGAATCGCCTCATCCCGATGGCTCGCGGCACTTGTCACCCCAATACCACTGACATTGACGTGCGTACCCCGGCCGGACCGGTTCGGCCAGAACACCTTCATCTTCGCGGCAGACTCGCGTTGCACCGAGTCCGATGACTTTTCCATCTTGCCGAAATAATAGGTGTTGGCAACCGCAACATCACACACACCCACTGCCGCGGCCTTGATCTGATCTCGGTCACCGCCGGTCGGCGACTTGCCCAAGTTGGCAACCAGTCCACGCGCCCATGCCTCGGTCGCTTCCTCACCATTGGCCGCAATCATCGATGCCACCAATGACTGGTTATAGATGTTACTTGAGGATCGAATGCAGATACGACCTTTCCACTTCGGGTCCGCCAACGACTCGTAATCCGACAGCTCGCTGGCATCGACTTTGTCGGTGACATACATCAGGGTGCGCGCTCGTAACGACAAACCATACCAGTAACCTTCGGGATCTCGATACGATACCGGCACGATGTCATTCAAAGTATCGGACTGAACCGCCTGCAACACGCCCGCCTCGCGGGCGCGCCAAAGACGTCCGGCATCGGTAGTAATAAACAGATCGGCGGGGGTATTGGCGCCCTCACTCTGCAGTCGTTGCAACAACGCATCTGCCTTGCCGGTGACCAGATTGACTTTGATCCCGGTGGTCTCGGTAAATTGGGTCAGCAAAGGCTTGATCAGAGCCTCTTTTCGCGCCGAGTACACGTTGACCTCCGCTGCCGCACTGGCACCGGCGATCAACATCAGGCTCAACGCCATCAGGGTAAGTCGAATCTTCATATTCTCAGAGTTCCGCTATTACATTCTGAAGCTACTGCAGGGCATCTTACCCGAAGATCATGCAAATGGGAATCATTCGTATTAGTGTTTCGTTCTACAGGTGTCAGCATGGCGGGAGGGCACGAGAAAAACTGGGTTTTAGCGCAGTAAATCCGGCGCGTCGCCGGAAAACCCCATGGCTTGCTGGGCAAACAGTCGTTTCAGTGGCGTCAGGCGATCGGCCGCCGACAAACCCAGACTGCGTATCTGGTTGACCGGTTCAGCGTGACGGGAAAACAGGCGTTGAATAAGATCCATACCGGCCATCACCGGAAGATTCTCTGATTTGCGCCGACGCTCGTAACGCCTGAGTATCCCGTGCTCACCCACGTCCCGCGACGCCTGTCGCGCCTGTTTAATGATGTCACTCAGTACCGCAACGTCGACAAAACCCAGATTGACCCCCTGGCCTGCCAATGGGTGAATCTGGTGCGCCGCGTCACCGATCAATGCGAGTCGAGGTTGAACGTAATCCAGCGCGTGGCGCAGACCCAACGCAAAACTTGCGCGTGCTCCAACCTGTTGCATCGCGCCCAACTCACCTTCCATGGCTGCTTCCAGAGCTGCCAGAAATTCACCTTCCGCCATGCCGGTTAACGCCTCGGCATGGCGGGGTGTGGTAGACCAGACAATGGAACTGCGACCATCACCGAGCGGCAAAAATGCCAACGGCCCATCATCGAGAAAAACCTGACGCGCGACACGCTGATGTGGATCCGCATGGCGCACCGTCGCCACCACCGCATGTTGAGGATACTGCCATCCACAGGTTCGAATACCCGCCAGTTCTCGCACGCGCGAGTTCACGCCATCCGCACCGATAACAAGCGTCGCGTCGATCTCACGACCATCATCCAGACTCACGCTCATATGCGAAGCAACACGTTTGAACGCGTGTACGCCCACACCCTCGATCGGCGAGATTAACGATGCACTGTGAACCCGCTGCCAGGCGCTTGACACGATGGCCTGATTGAAAACGATATGACCCAAACTGGGCTGGGCGTAGTCGGCGCAATCAAAGCCGATGCGACCATTACCCAATGCATCGCGTACCGACATCGCCTCGTAGGCACAACAATCGGTGGCGTTCAGGGAACCCCATATGCCCAGATTTTCCAGCAATCGCTGTGAAGACGGACTGATCGCCGACACCCTGAGATCGTCACGATGATCGGCATCAGGCTTGGGGGGGCGCAACTCAAGCAATGCGACCGAACAACCCACCCGCGCCGCGGCCAAGGCCATACACACACCCACCATGCCACCACCTACAACCAGCACGTCAACCTGTGCGGCACTCATGGTGTTACACCCAAACCGCGGACCAAGCGGGGCACGGTTCCCGCCAAGCCGATGGTTCGACGGCAAAAGGCCTGACGCAATGGCGGCGTCACATCCAATGCCAACAAAGCCAGATTACGGATATCCACCACCGGTCGGGCCGGATTCATAAACAAACGCGCCAGCCCATCGGTCAAGGTTGAAATGAATTGGTAATCCACTTCGCGCTGCCGAGCATACTCGTGCAACACACTCGCGTTGCCAATATCTTGTCCGGCGGCCATTGCTGCCGCAAGCACCTCTGCCAACATCGCAATATCACGAAAACCAAGATTGATCCCCTGTCCGGCGATCGGATGCAGCGTATGTGCAGCAGAACCTGCCAACACCACGCGAGCTGAGACCGCGCTCTCGACCTGTGATTGGCTCAGCGGATAAAAACTGCGCCCCGATGCGCGCAGGATGCGTCCCAACCGAAATCCGAACGCGTGTTGCAAGCATTGCACAAAGACCTCATCGGACGACGCCATCACCTCGTCAACCCGGTCACGTTCGACTGTCCAAACCACGCCGTAGCGATGCTCATCGAAAGGCAGCATCGCCATCGGGCCGGACTGTGAGAAACGTTCAAACGCGGTGTGGGGCCGCGCATCCGACACCTCAACCATGGTGACAATCGCGGCCTGCTGATAGTCGTGTGTGCGTATCTTGAAGCCCAGTTGTTCACGCAACCCCGAACTGCCTCCGTCGGCCACAACTAACAACCTGGATGACAGCGGTCGACTAGCGTCGGCGGTGACCACCGTCGCGCGCACCTGATCTTGCTCGACCGTTACATCGGACAGCGTCGCTGAGGTAATAACATCCACGTCCTCGCAGGCGCGCAGGCGCGAATGGATCACCGCACCCAGAAAGGCCGCAGGGGCGACATAACCCAGCGCCTCAACACCTTGATCAGCGGCATCCAGACGCGCTGCACCGAAATGGCCACGATCTGAGATATGAATACGTTGCAACGGATAGGCTCGCGACGACAGTCGGTCCCATATGTCCAGCGACTCAAAGATACAGCGCGAACTCCACGACAACGCGATCGCCCGCAGATCCTGATCCTCCGCGGCACCGGTATCCGGCTGCAATTCACGCGACTCAACAATGGCAATGCGCAGCCCACAACCAGACAACGCGATCGCCAATGTTGCGCCGATAAAACCGGCGCCGACAATCAGCACGTCCACATCGGCTGTGGTCAAGGCTTCATTGGGTGCTGACATCATGCGTCCATCAGGCAGCCATCACCGCTTCGATTTCTTTAATGGTTTTCGGCGCAGCCTTGCTCAACACATCACAATCGTCATTGCGCACCACAACATCGTCTTCGATTCGTATACCGATCCCGCGCCAACGCTTGGCGACGCCCTTGGCATTGAGCGGGATATACAACCCCGGCTCCACGGTTAAGGCCATGCCGTTCTCCAGCACCCGCCATTCATCACCGACCTTGTAGTCGCCCACGTCATGCACATCCATCCCCAACCAGTGTCCGGTTCGGTGCATATAAAAACGCTGGTAGGCCTTGTCCTTGATCAACGAATTCAACTTGCCTTTAAGCAGACCAATGGATATCAACCCGCGGGTAATTTCCTTCACCGCCGCCCGATGCGGATCATTCCACGTGTTGCCCGCGACCACCTGTTTGAACGCGGCTTCCTGTGCCGATAAGACGATCTCATACAGTTCGGTCTGGGCATCACTAAAGCGGCCATTGACTGGCCACGTACGCGTGATGTCCGAGGCGTAACAATCCAGTTCGCACCCGGCATCGATCAACACCAGATCGCCGTCATTCAACTCATCGGAGTTTTCGGTGTAGTGCAAAATACAGCCATTGTCGCCACCACCGACGATGGTGCTGTACGCGACCGACTGCGCGCCCTGTACCTTGAATTGGTAGAGCAACTCCGCTTCCAACTGATACTCCGTCATACCTGGCTGGCATGTCTGCATCGCGACCTTGTGCGCCTTGGCCGAGATATTGGCCGCACGTCGCATCAGTGAAACCTCGGTTCGACTCTTGTACAGGCGCATGTCGTGCAACACGTGATCAAGCGCGACAATCTCCAGCGGCGCGTGCACACCGGAACGCCCCTGATTACGCAGATAGTTCATCCAGTCAATCACCCGCTTGTCGAACTCGGGATTACAACCCATCGCGTACCAAAGCCGACTGCAGTGCTCCATCAATCCAGGCAGAATGTCACCGATATCATCAATCGGAAACGCGTCGTCGGCACCAAACTGTTCACACGCGCCTTCAGGGCCTACCCGACGTCCGGTCCAGGTCTCCATCTGTTCGTCGCGCTCGCGACAAAAAATCAGATACTCCCCCTCACCGTGACCCGGCATCAGCACCGCCACCGACTCAGGCTCATGGAATCCAGTGAGATAAAAGAAATCGCTATCGGGACGAAACTCACGCTCAACGTCTCGATTACGAATCTGCATTTGCGCGGTCGGGATAATCGCGATCGAATCGGGGCCCATCATCTTCGCCAGTTGTCGACGTCGGCGTTGAAGTTCTTTCATATTCATTCGCTATCTTCCGTTAGACTCGCCGCCACCTTCGCCGCCAGCAACATCACTGCGACACGCACGTACTCCACCACTTCCATCAACAGCGCTTCCGCTTCCGCTTCCGCTTCATCATCAGCCTCTGAGCCCACCTGTGACATCTTCTGGATATCCGAGAGTACCTCGACCGCCTCATCATCCAGCCATGGCGCATCCTGCCCGGCCGCGCCCAACGCAAACAGAAAACCCTGACACCAGAACCCAAGCCCCATCAATCGCTGATTGATGGGCTGTTCATCATCGGGCAACAGCAGATTAAAATCGAAGCTGAGATCCTGGCGCCTCAAACTGGAGCCAACCCAATCAGAAATTTTCGCCAACTGCTCCCGGTCTTCGTCATCCACTTCCTCGCCGCCATCGAATGAATCCAACAGCCTGGCAATACGAACATCGGTATCTTCATCGATGCAACTCAACGAAAAACCACTCATCATGCCATGCATCTCGGATGCGACCGCTTGCCCAGCCCATTCGGTCAACCACACCATGGGCGAAACCGCATTTTTTTCTTCTGTCATCAAAATCCATTAATTCCCGGTCAGTCTGCCCGAAGCGGTGACCTTGTTATATAAAGTATCGAGGCTATGCTATCACCGCCCAATCAATAGCTAAAACCATACGGGTGGATTGACCGTTACACCATCGCAGCCTAGTATTGGCTCCATGCCATCAAAAAAATCGAAAAAACCGTCTGGCGGTGGAATTGAACGCGAGTTCATTCTGCTGGAATCCCGCATCCGTGATCTGGTCGTGCTGTGCCAGCATTTACGCGAGGAAAACACCTCTTTGCAGACCCGTCAAGGCACATTGGTCAGCGAACGCGCGGCTTTGATTGAAAAAAATGAGTCGTCCCGCAACCGGGTCGAGGCTATGATCGCGCAACTAAAATCCATGGAGACCGGCGCATGAGTAACGAAGCACAATCGGCCAGCGTCACTATTTTGGATAAGGAATTTCAGTTTGCCTGCACTGCTGAAGAAAAACCCGCTCTGTTGGAATCCGCGCGGTTTCTCGACAAAAAAATGAAAGAGATCCGCAAAAACGGGCGTACCATCGGTATGGAGCGCATTGCGGTGATGGCGGCGATGAATATTACCTATGAACTACTCGAACATCAGGATGGCGGCAACCTGTCTGAAGACTCCCTTGCCGCGCGCCTAAAGGAAATGCGCGAATCAGTCGAAAAAGTATTGGGTGCCAACCCTCAGCTAACGCTGTAAAAAAGAATCCTGTTTCGCAAAGGATTCTCTGATAGTTTAGTGGTTCAGGCATCCTCTGCGGTATTTGTAAGTGGCTTAAATTCTCTTGAGCCTAAGTATATGCCCCGGGACTCCGGCTTAGCGTGCTTGTGTGCATGTCCGCGATAGGCGGAAAGCCTAATTGGCGCTACCGGCTCCCACCTGAACCACTGGTTCAAGGGCACAAGTCACTACGATACAGGCGGAGGGTGCCTCCTTAATTCCGATGGATTCTCGCGATCAACTTCGCCGTCGAGCACGGCAACAACGGCAATCCTTGTCACCGGCGGAAAACGCTCGTCTTTCATCACTGGCCTGTTCTATTTTTTGCAATCACCCGTGGTTTCGCAACAGTCATAAAATCGCCGCATTTTTTCCAAGCGATGGTGAAATTGACCCGCTTTTACTGGTCGAACGGGCATGGGCAATGGGCAAGCGTTGTTACTTTCCGGTACTAAAACCCGGCTCTGCCAACGCCCTTTGGTTTCATGAATACCGCCCCGGCGATCGCTTGCTGACAAACCGGTTTGGCATCAATGAACCTGATCCACTGAAGCGAACCCGCATCTCACCGATGGCGTTGGATATCGTTCTAACCCCACTGGTGTGTTTTGATGCATCGGGCACACGCTTGGGAATGGGTGGCGGATACTATGATCGTAGTTTTTCACATTTACGTCGACGCAATCGATGGTTTAAACCAAAAATGATTGGTATTGCCTTTGATTCGCAAAAATTAAATCGCATACCAAGTGAAAATTGGGATATTCCACTGGATGCAATCGTTAGCGATAAACAAATGTACATAGCCGACTAAATCACACCCAACACCTTGTACTATGATCCTGATTGCAAACTAGGATATACCGATATTTACATCCCCCAAACAAATTCAAACGAATAAATAGAAAAAAATTAAAAAAAATTTCGCGCTCTATATCGAAGTTTATTTCGCTGCATTACATCGCTTTCACTTTCGTCTATGGCTTACACACTATTTACTTTCAAAGTGCATCACACATGAACACTGTTCAAAGCAATCATAAACGTTAGCCGTTTAAGCCAGCAATTACGGGGCAATAAACGTTAACAACATAAACACTCAAGTTAGCCAATAAAAAAACTTAAGTGTCTTTCTTTGTGACCGACATACTAATCGCAGTGCCCAAGCGAAGCATGTAGTTGGTGTTGTTTTAAAAAAACAATCGGAAGCATTACATCCAGCACGTTGTGTTTACTGGTATTTTTTAAAATATTGACTATATTCTTCGGTGGGTAAACGTTTACCTTAAAGTCAGGAGAATTTAACAATGGCTGTAAAAAAGAAAACGACGAAAAAGAAGGCTGCGAAACGCAAAGTTACTGCGCGTCCAGCTGCCAAAAAGAAAGTAGCGAAGAAGAAGGTAGTACGCAAAGCGACAAAACGTAAAGTAACGAAGAAAAAGGCAAAGAAGAAGGCCACTAAGAAAAAGGCCACTAAGAAAAAGGTAGCTAAGAAGAAGGCTACCAAGAAGAAAGCCAAGAAAAAGGCTGCTAAGAAGAAAGCCACCAAGAAAAAGGCCAAGAAAAAGGTAGCTAAGAAGAAAGCTACTAAGAAAAAGGCCAAGAAAAAGGCTAAAAAGAAAGTAGCGAAGAAGAAAACCGCCAAGAAAAAGGCCAAGAAAAAGGCTAAACGGCGTTAAATCGACTTAACTTGTTAAGTTGACAAGAGAAAGGCCTGCGAAAGCAGGCCTTTTTTTATGTCCGTGGATGGACGGTAGGTTAAGGATCGCGAAGATCAGACGTGATCATCGGTTCCCGCAAACAATGTATACGCAGGATTGTCTGTTTCTTCGGAAAATGCATAACCCAACTGGGTCAAAAATGCCTGAAATGCCTTTTTCTCACCCGCATCAATCTGCACACCAACCATTACCCGACCAAACGCCGCACCGTGATTGCGATAGTGAAACAGGCTGATATTCCATTTCTTGCCCAAACCAGACAAAAACTCCAGCAAGGCACCCGGGCGTTCGGGGAATTCAAAGCGATAGACCCTTTCGTTGCTGATCCCCAAGGCGTGACCACCCACCATATAGCGCACGTGTAACTTCGCCATTTCATTCTCGGTCAAATCCACCACGCGGTAATCATTTTTAGACAACTTCGCAATCAGTTCCTCACGTTCGAACTCACCACCACGCAACTCAACGCCGGCAAACACGTGCGCCTGATTCGTTCCTGCGAAACGATAATTAAATTCGGTGATGCTACGCCGACCGAGAATCCGGCAGAACTCCAGAAAACTGCCAGGACGTTCTGGAATCTCTACCGCCAGCAGAGCCTCTTTGTGTTCACCGATCTCTGCCCGCTCTGCGACATGCCGCAGACGGTCAAAGTTAATGTTCGCGCCACTTTCGATCGCCACCAGCGACTGTCCCTTGATGGATTCGCGGGCAACATAGCGCTTCAACCCCGCCAGCGCCAAGGCGCCCGCAGGCTCCATGATCGCGCGGGTCTCTTCAAAGATATCTTTAATAGCCGCGCAGATTTCATCCGTATCCACCAGCACAATCTCATCGACACACTGCCGCGCGATACGGAACGCTTCTTTACCGACTTGCTTGACGGCCACACCGTCGGTAAACAATCCAACCTGCTTCAGTGTGACGCGTCGTTTCGCCGCCAATGCATCGTGCATCGATGCAGCGTCCACCGGCTCGACACCGATGATTTTGGTTGCGGGATGGACGTGTTTTACATACGCTGCGACACCCGCAATCAACCCCCCGCCGCCGACCGGTACAAAAATCGCATCCAGTGACTCACCATGTTGACGTAAAATCTCCATGCCAACCGTGCCTTGCCCGGCGATCACCAACGGATCGTCGTACGGGTGCACAAAGGTCAGACCCAGTTCATCTGCCAGTGTCAGTGCGTGCGTGTAGGCGTCGTCATAGGAATCACCATGCAACACCACCTTGGCACCCATCGACTTGACTGATCGTGTTTTGATATCCGGCGTGGTTTTCGGCATCACGATCAAGGCCTTGATCCCAAGACGTGATGCCGACTGGGCTACACCTTGAGCATGGTTGCCCGCCGATGCGGCGATGACACCCTGGTCGCGCTCAGACTGATCGAGGCTCGACATCTTGTTGTAGGCACCGCGACACTTAAACGAATGCACCGGTTGCAGGTCTTCGCGTTTGAGCAGTACCGTGTTCCCCAGCCGTGCAGATAAACCGGGCGCAAAATCCAGCGGGGTTTCACGCGCGACGTCATATACCTTGGCACGCAGAATTTTCTCGACATATTTAGCTGGCATGGCTCAGAACCCGTATCTCTTGTTTATTTTTCGGCATAAGCGCTAACAATAGAAGAAATACGCCACAAGATACAAGGACTCAATTTCCCTTAAGGCGTAATCTAATTTACCATTGCCGCCGATATTGAGGAATGAATACTATGAATGCGGATGACATGAAGCGTGAGGCGGCGCGTGCTGCCCTGGATTACATTGGTGATGGCGGAATTATCGGGGTCGGAACGGGATCCACCGTGAATCACTTCATCGACTTGCTGGCCGAGGTCAAACACAAGATTGATGGCACTGTCTCCAGCTCCGAGGCATCAACCGAGCGTCTAAAGGCGCATGGCATCGAGGTCATGGACCTCAATTCGGTTGCTGGGCTGGAGGTCTATATTGACGGCGCCGATGAATCTAACCGCCAATTGCACCTGATTAAAGGTGGCGGTGGCGCGCTAACCCGAGAAAAAATCATCGCCGGTGCCAGCAAAAAATTCGTTTGCATTGCCGACGAAAGCAAGCTGGTCGATGTGATGGGCGAGTTTCCCCTACCCGTCGAAGTGATCCCGATGGCACGCAGCTATATTGCCCGCGAGCTGGTCAAACTCGGCGGCCGTCCGGTCTGGCGGGATGGCTTTGTGACCGACAACGGCAACTGCATTCTCGATGTCCATGACCTCAAGATCATGGAACCGGTCAAACTGGAAACGCAGTTAAATGCGCTGGCGGGTGTGGTTACTGTCGGAATCTTTGGCCATCGACCGGCCGACGTGCTGCTATTGGGTAGTCCCAACGGCGTACGGGTGGTTAATCCCTAAACGGAGAAGGATGCCCCGCAACCACAGGTTGATGCGGCATTTGGGTTTTTGATCACGAACTGGGAACCCTGCAAGTCGTCAACGTAGTCGACCTCGGCACCCACTAGATACTGGTAACTCATCGCATCGATCACCAGTGTTGCGCCATTGTTCTCGACGCTGACGTCCGTATCGGCCACGTTTTCGTCGAATTCAAAGGCATATTGAAAACCCGAACAACCACCACCGCTGATCACCACGCGCAGTTTAAGCTGGTCGTTTTCCTGTTTTGCCATCAATGCCTTGAGCTTGGTCGCAGCCTTGTCCGACAGCGTCAAATCAATAGCGACGGTAGTTGGGATAACCGTGGAAATACTCATAAACCCGACACTCAAATAACGTAATACTGATAGTAACCATATAATAACCGACTAATATAGTCAAGAATTCAAGAGGCGGCCTGGTCTTCGACAGTGACCGCGTGAATCGCCTCGATATCGGCCTCAAAGCCCAGCATTGGCGGGTCTCCTGGCTCTTGATGCAGCAGGTTTCCGTTGACCTCGGCGCCAATCGCGATTTCGATCAGAGTGTAGTACACATTGCCGTTAACTCGCGCTTTTGGAGCCAGCTCCAGTCGCCCACCGACGTGGACATCACCGCTCACCATACCATTCAGAATCAGGTTGGTGACGTGAACTTCACCCTCTACCACCCCGTTTTCACTGATCGTAAGGGTGCTTTCAACCCCTTTGCTACTAAGGACATTACCCTTGATACAGCCATCGATATGCAGGCCACCGCAAAAGTGCATATCACCGATAATCTCGACCTCACTGCCGATTACCGTGTTGATTTGCGCTGCTTTTCCCTTAATCCCAAACATATAATTCTCCGCTCCACGCCTGTTATTTTGGTCAACAGGTCATTTTATGTCGTCTCGTAAAATTAGTCGGCACCAGCAAAACCCATCTTAAGGAACCTTGGGTTAATAATACACCGACTAGTTTTGTGCGGATGGGGCCAGATTGCGACGCCAGTCGAATGAACGGCGCAACGGCGTATCACCCTTGCCGACTCCGGAAACCTCGATTTCCACGGCTTCTGGCACGAATCCCGGGGTTAATCTGACACTTCCTTGCACGATCTGAAACGACTTGAACCCCAGTTTATGGCCCTTGTCTGGCTGCTGCGCAAAGGCGGATCGCTCCAACACCGTGGCAACACCATCGTGTGTCCCGCTGACCCTGACTCTCATTCTACCGGTGACGCGACGGCTATCGAGCAACTGTACCATCGCGATCCGATAGGTAAAGTGACGTGTCTCCAGATCCACCGGGTTCAATTTCAGACTCTGGATGTTGACGCCCCGGGCACGATCTTCCGGCGACACAATGTTGCGGTAAAACGCCAACTCTTCCTTTATATGGGCCACTTCATCCTGTGATGCCAACACCCGCTGCCGCACCACCTCCGCGGCGACACCATCGACCTGACCGGAACGATGAATACGCGACAATTCCTTTTTCAGCTGGGCGCGCTCCGACTCCAGAGCGGCGATGGTATTTTGCAGGTCCCGTTGCTGCTTGACCGCCTCCGCCGAGTCAAAGCCACCCCGCTCCCGACCATAATCAAACACAAACCAAAGCAGCGTGGCCACAACCACCGCGACCACGCCGATCATTACCCAGGGCAACCTCTGGTTCTGCACCACAACGACCCGCGGAGAACGAAACGAAAACATAGCGACCAGTTGAACGCTTGGCTAAGGTGACAGCGCTGGCATATCGAGGCCTGTCACCTCATCCAGACCAAACATGATATTCATGTTCTGCACGGCCTGACCAGCCGCGCCCTTAACCAGATTATCGATCACCGACAGCACGACCACCACGTCATCATCCTGCGGACGATGCACGCTCAAGCGACACTGATTCGAGCCTTTGACACTGCGGGTCTCGGGATGAGAGCCCGCTGGTAACACATCAACAAACGGCTCGTCCTGATAACGTTGCTCGAATATCCCCTGCAAATCCACATCACCGCCGACCAATGTCGAGTACAGCGTTGCGTGTATCCCCCTGATCATTGGCGTCAGATGCGGCACAAAGGTCAGACCCGTCACCTGACCGGTTGCGGCCTGCAAGCCCTGCCGTATCTCGGGCAAATGACGATGCCCCGAGACGCCATAGGCCTTAAAGCTATCCGCCACTTCGCTGTAGAGCGCGGCAACATTGGCACCACGACCGGCGCCACTGACACCGGACTTGCAGTCGGCAATCAAATGCTCGGCATACACCAACCCCTCTTCCAGCAACGGCAGAAAACCCAATTGCACCGCGGTCGGGTAACAACCGGGATTGGCCACCAACGTGGCTCCGGCAATACGTTCGCGATTCACCTCGGGCAGGCCGTACACGGCCTCGGTCAATAACTCGGGACAAGCATGATCAACGCCATACCACTGTTTCCAATCGGCTTCCTGGGTCAAGCGAAAATCCGCTGCCAAATCGATAACCCTCGCATCGCGTTTCAGCAGGTCGCGCGCCATGGTCATCGCTGTGCCATTGGGCGTCGCAAAAAACACCACATCACACTCACCCAATGCCGCCGCATCCGGCTCACTGAACGTGAGGTCAACGTGGCCACGCAGGCTGGTAAATAAATCCGACACCGCCCTGCCCGCCTCGCCACGCGAGGTGATCATGACCAACTCAACCTCTGTGTGTACCGACAACAGGCGCAACAGCTCAACGCCGGTATATCCAGTCCCACCCACAACGCCTGCCCGTATCATCAACTTATCACCTGAAGATTGTTTGTCTGAATGAAATCATACGACGCAAATCACCAAAGCGAAAGCCAAACACTCCAGCAAACGTCTGACATGGCATAATGCCGGCCATGAAACCGGGACCCGAACGCTGGCAACGTACCAACCGCGCCCTTGAACGCCTGCGCCTACGCGTCGCGGCACCCGATGCATTGCTGCAACTGTCGCTGCTGGGCGTCATCACCGGCTTATTCGCCGGTGTGGTGATCGTGCTGCTGCGTCTGTTGATCGAAACACTGCAGACCGGCTTTCTGCCTTCCGGGGACACCGAGAACTATGAAGGACTGGCGCCGTGGCTACGATTTTGTCTGCCGGTTGTGGGTGGCCTGTTAATCGGCCTCGTGTTCAAGCTATTGGCCAAGGATACAAACAGCTCCGGCATCGTCGAACTACTCGAGCGTATGGCCTATCACCAAGGCTATATCTCAATGCGTCGAGCCGTCCTGCAATTTTTGGGCGCGGCTATCGCCATTGTCAGCGGTCACTCGGTGGGACGCGAGGGGCCCAGCGTGTACCTTGGCGGCGCCACCGGCAGCCTGCTGGGACAAAACCTGTCGCTGCCCAATAATAGTATTCGCACCATGGTGGGCTGTGGCACGGCCGCCGCCATTGCCGCCTCGTTTAACACTCCACTGGCCGGCGTGATCTTCGCTCTCGAAGTGGTGATGATGGAATACACCGTTGCCAGCTTCATTCCGGTGATGCTGGCGGCCGTCAGCGCCACCACCATCTCGCACGCCATCTACGGCGCCGACCCCGCGTTCTTTGTCCCCGCGGTTGAACTCGGCTCCCTGCTCGACCTACCCACCATTCTGGTTTTGGGACTGGTCGCCGGCACCGCCTCCGCCGTGTTTATCAAACTATCCAAGCAGATAACCCATCACTCGAAAGAACTGCCGTACATCGTGCGCACCACCCTCGCGGGAATCGCAGTTGGCTTCATCGCGGTGTTCTACCCCGAGGTCATGGGCATCGGCTACGACACCGTGAACGCTACCTTGATCGCCGAATTCAGCCTCACCGCACTGGCGGGCATCACTCTGGCCAAACTGCTGGCAACCAGTTGCGCCATTGGCTTTGGTATACCGGCGGGTCTGATCGGCCCAACGCTGGTCATGGGCGCATCCATGGGTGCACTGGTCGGTGGGCTGGCAAAGATCGTATTTCCTGAAATCGAATCGGATACTGGTCTTTACGCGCTACTCGGCATGGGCGCGATGATGGGTGCCACCCTGCAAGCCCCACTGTCTGCCCTCACCGCCATGCTCGAACTCACCAGCAACCCCTATATCATCATGCCCGGTATGCTGGTCATCGTGACCGCCGCCCTGACCAGCAGCCAACTGTTTGGGCAACGCTCGATTTTTCTGAGCCTACTCAATGCCCGTGGACTGGATTACGCGCAAGACCCCGTCATGCAAGCCCTGCAACGTACCGGTGTGGGTAACGTACTGGATCAACGCTTTGCCGAACTGACACGCCGCTGCCCAGCTGATCAGGCATCGAACGTCCTGCAATCTGAACCGCACTGGATAGTGATCAACGACGAACAGCACTACCAAGTCATGCCCGCGATTGATCTGGCGCGCCACACTCAAGATAACGACGACCCCGACATCGACCTTCTCGCGATTCCTGCCGATCGTTTACAGACAGCCACCATCCCACTGCAATCTACCCTACTAGAGGCGCTACAAGCATTAGAGAGCGCCTCAGCGGAGATATTGATCGTTATCCGATCACGTCAACAACAGCAAGGGCAGATACACGGTGTACTCACCCGCAATCGCATCGAAGAGGCGTACCGACTGGTGTAGTAACTCAACCATCCGTGATCACGTTAAGCTGTATAGTGCGAATAGCAATGATCGGCTATTAAATGAAGAAGGACGCCCCATGACTAAGCTGAAGAACGAGAAAGAATTAGTCAAAAAAGCAATTGCCGACGGAATGGCCTACGGCGTAAAACGAGGTGTCGTTGAATTCGAACCCACCGACTCGGTAAACGACAGAATCGAGTACATCTATCGCCTGCTTGTTCACGACAAGGTCATTCAACCGCTGCCAGAACTTCAGATCTCACAAAAATCCATGCGTCATCGACTGGCGATTTGGGCTTCGAAGCAAAAATGATTGGTGGTTGATTGATCGAGACCGGTCGCGGGGTGTATTTAAATAGTTATGTGTTAAAAATTATCGCAAGTAAAGGCAGCACCGCCACCCTATCAGCACCACCTATATTCGCTACTTTATAGCGTATACTCTAACCATGAAACTAAAAGACTTTATCAGCATCGGCGTTGTTGTCGCATTGGTTGCCACGGTCGCCTTGCTATGGCTATCGCCCGGAGGCATTAACCGCGCACCGGATGTTGCGATGCAGTCCATCGATGGCCGCATGATTCAGATGAGTGACTATCAGGGCAAACCGGTGTTGGTCACCTTCTGGGCGACATCCTGTCCGGGTTGCCTCAAGGAGATGCCGCACCTGATTGAGCTGCACCATGCCTATGGGCCGCGGGGCCTGAACGTTGTCGGGGTAGCAATGGCGTATGACCAACCGAGCATGGTGGTAAAACTGGTCAAACAAAAAAGTGTGCCCTACACCATCGTGCTGGACCTTGACTCCAAAATTGCGCAGGCCTTTGGTGATATTCGTTTGACCCCCACCAGTTTTTTGATCGCGCCGGATGGCCGTATTGTGCAACACAAGATTGGCGATCTTGATTTGACCAAGGTACGCCAGCATCTGGATGGTTGGCTTTCTTAGTGGATCTCATCACCCAGCATGCTTTGGCCTAAGGCGCTGCACCTGATCTTTATGGTGACCTGGTTTGCCGGGTTGTTTTATTTGCCGCGTCTGTATGTCTACCACGCCCAGTGTGAGGATGAGATCAGCAACGAGCGTTTCAAGATCATGGAGCGCAAACTCTTCTTTGGCATCATGACCCCGGGGGCGATTCTGACCTGTGGCATGGGTGGCTGGATGCTCTACGACTACGCTTGGGTAGCTTGGGGAGAACAGCTCTGGCTTCAGGCCAAGCTGGCGGTTATCGCGGCGACATTGGTCTATCACCTCTGGTGCGGCAAGCTTTTGCTTGAATTCCGCCGGGATGCCAACCAACACAGCCATGTGTATTTTCGCTGGTTTAATGAGATTCCTGTTATTTTTCTTGTGGTTATCGTACTACTTGCGGTACTCCGACCCTGAGCTATGTTGCTGTAACCGCAGTTTTGGTCGATAATTGACCCATTAGGATTAACTTGTTCGGAAGAATCGACATGGGCAACACCGTTAACTGCGTAGTATTAAAGAAAGAAGCCGAGGCCATGGATTCAGCGCCGCATCCGGGTGAGTTGGGTCAGCGTATTCTTGAATCTGTGTCCAAAGAAGGCTGGACCCAGTGGCTTGAGCGACTCACCATGATCATCAATGAAAACAGCATCAGCACCGCAGATCCCAACAGCATGCCGGTAATTGAGCAGCATATGCTGGGGTTCTTCTTTCAGGAAGGCGCCATGGGTGAGTTGCCACAAGGCTTTCAGGCCGCCGCTGCGAAGAAATAACGCTACGAAATCGTCGCGCTCCATAACGGCGCGACAACCACCTTCAAACATCGATGTGCGTCACGTAAGGCTTGTTCTGCCTGCGCCGCCGTTGGCGCTTGGGCAAACATAAAACCAAGATAACTGTTTCCTTCCGGCAATGGCTTCAGCTCGTAACCTGATTGACGACTGATCTCGATATCTTCAATAAACTCTATCTTGACCGCATCCAATAGTCCTTCCACGCGGCGCAGCAGTCCGGCCTCTGCAATCGGCAGCATCATCACCGCGGCAGCTTTGTTTTCGTTGGACAACTGCAAGTCCTGACTCAACGCCTTGGCGATCACCATCGATTCAAGACTGCACCCGGTCGTCAACTCCACTAGGCGTGCGCACTGGCCACCAATGGTTCTTGCGGCAACTTCCAACACATAGATACCGTCCTCACATAATCGCAGCTCGGCATGTACCGGGCCTTCGACCAAGCCATAGGCTTCACAGGCATCGGCAACGGTTTGTCGTATGGCGAGTTGAATGGTTTGGCTTTGCGTCGAAGGGGTAGAGTAAATCGTTTCTTCGAAATACGGCCCTTCCAGTGCATCGGGTTTGTCGAATAGCACTAGGGTTTGTAAGCGACCGTGATCCAGCATGCCTTCGAAGGCGACCTCTACGCCATCCAGATAACGCTCAATCAACACGTGGCTGCGCTCAAAGACATCGTCCAATTCCGCGACAATCACCGTGATGCGTTCAATCGCGGTCACCAACTCATCCACGGTGTTGGCACGGATAACGCCACGACTGCCTGACATCGACACGGGCTTAACGACCACGGGATAGGTGAAATTATCGAGTTGCGGCTGGATCGGTGAAAACAGATCGACAAGCCAATGATCCGGCACGCGCACATCGGCCTCACGCAGTCGCGCACGTGCCAAATCTTTGCGTCGAGCATAGCGTGCCGCGTCGAGGGCATTGTGCTTTAGCCCCAAAAACTCAGCAACGTGTTGCGCCAACTCAACGACCGCATCGTCGGTCGCCACCACACCATTGAACGGGTGCGTGTGAGCCGCTGTCAGGATTTTTTCGTAGGCTTCGGCAGGGTTGGAAAAGTCGACTTGGATACCTTCGGCGATACTCGCGACCAGCGAGTACTTACCTTCGGATACGACCATGATATCGACACCCATCGCTTGGGCAGTATTGATATAAGCACCAATGCGATAGCTTGTGTGCGGGGCAACCAACAACAATCGCGGCCGAACTTCTACCGCGGGGTCAGGGCTGCTGCCATGGGGAACATTCATTACAAGTTTCATCGGAAAGCTGATCCTCATTGCTCGTCATACAGACGAACACAACATCAGCCCGAATCTATCTGGAACTCAAGCCGCCCACAAAAATCGTGCGCAGACTAAAGCGGTATTCGACTAGCCGCAACCGCCGCCAGACGAACCACCACAGGCAGAACAACCGCCAGAACCGCCCACGGCCTTGAACACATTATTGAATACAAAGCTGGCGCCACCGGTTGGACGATCGACAAAATCGATTTCTACGCCACGAAGATAATTCAGGGCAACGGCATCGACATACACATCAAAACCATCACAGCTCAACACGGCATCGTGTTCGGACTTGGTGTCGGTAAAGGTCATGCTATAGGTCATTCCGTCACAACCACCGCCCGCAACGAAAATGCGGATCGCCGCAACGTCGTCCTCGATGTCTTTGAATAACTCCACCATCTTTTCCGCCGCCGCCGGGGTCAGATTGACGTCCTCGGGGGTTAAGTCGGTGTTGTATGCCTCTTGCAGTACTGCAGCCATCTCGGTCTCCTAAAAATTCTTGCCGTACACAAAACTGTGACGCTATTCGTCTGTATACCGATGATTTTAGCACAGTTCAGCTTGGCTCGGTGTCCACGTTTGCCCTTGTCCCCCATACAAGCCGAAATGAGAATGCGATGTATTCACTTGAATATTATTCAATATTAGTAACTATTAATATAGAATAATATTATTACCAGATTGGTTATAACCATCTGTTTTTAAATGAAAGTTTCAGGATATTTCCGCACTTCACGGAATCTCACCAGCCTCTCGATACCGGTGGTCACGGGTGTGTATACCTTGTTCCTGAGCCTTATGTTGCTTGCTGATCTGACAACACTTTCTACCACTGAAGTTCCCGTTATTCAGGGCATATTGATCCCGTGGGAGCCAGAGCCGAAGCCAAAACTGCCGCTCGCGCCGGCGCGGCAACAACACCATTGCCTATCGTTATCTGCAACGTATTCAGCATTCGCACCGGTTGTCACCGTGGGGGTAACGTACTCGATAAAATCGAGTCGTTATCAACTAAAGCCCGATACGCTGGTGTTCACCAAGATCGACTTCTGATTTCGTCAGTCACCCAACAAGAAAAAGGCCTGTACGAATCACGCTCGCACCGGCCTTTTTCCGTCAGGGTTGGTTAAATCGCTATCTGATGCCGCGTTTGCAAATCGTAGATATGGCGCTCGGCATCCAGAAGATGCTGCCCCCAATGCAGGTGATAACCCAGCAACCAGTCGCCAATGGTAACGGCGTCATTCTCATTGGAGCCATCCATCTGGTCGAGGCCGTGATGCAGCTCAAAGTAGATATCGGTTAAATCATCGGCGAGGCTGCCGCTCATTTCCTGGCGCCCGTCTTCCACATCAAACTCGAGCCAGTAGCTGTCGCGCTCACCCAACAGCACCCGCAGGCGTGAAAATAGCTCAAACTGGTCTTCCAGATTAGGTAATTCGAGGTGCGCCGGTGACTTCGGCGGTCGGCCCAACGCAACCACCGCGGCGTGCAGTCGCGGCAGCAGGCGAGACAGCGGATTGAGCCAAGTATCACCCAATTCCAGGGTCACGCTGTCGATCAGCTCGCAGTATTCGCGCGCGACCCAGACCATATTGGACTGCGCGGTGGGGGGGTCAAATATCGTCTGCCTTGAATACATGGTTTCGCCTCCAACCCAAGTGTAGACCAGTTTTCAGGAGACGGCGTGGATTCACTCAAATGAAAATAAAAACATTATATTTCAGGTTGTTACAAATATTCCGAGGCAATTATTTCCACCTTGACAGAATCAAAACATTAGATCTCAATCAACTCGAAATCAGCTTTGATCGCGTCGCAATCGGGACATTTCCAGTCATCTGGAATGTCCTCCCAACGGGTTCCCGGGGCGATATTCGACTCGGGCAAGCCCTCGGCTTCGTCGTAGACAAAGCCACACAACACACACAGGTAGGCCTTGTACTCGGCTGTCTCCTGAGCTTTCATATCACGTCCTATTTACTTCAACTAGTGTACTGTAACCGACAATTATGACAGATACTCAAGCCGTACCCATAGTCCTCGTCATCGCTGGCCTCGACCCCAGTGGTGGCGCCGGCCTGCAGGCCGACATCCAGACCCTGTCCGACCTCGGTTGCCACGCGCTGCCCGTCGCGTCTGCGATCACCGTACAGGACACCTCGGACGTGAAAGCCGTGGAACCGGTTGCGTCGTCGCTGTTACTGCAACAGGCGCAGACGGTACTGGATGACTGTGCGGTTGTGGCGATAAAAATCGGTCTGCTGGCGAGTGCCGACAACGTCCTCGCCGTCGCCGAACTGTTGCGACGCTATCCGGATGTTCCGGTTGTCGTTGACCCGGTTCTGGCCAGTGGATCGGGCACCTCGCTTGGCAACGCTCAACTGGTTGGCGCACTGCGTGAACAACTACTCCCACTCACCACGGTGCTGACACCGAATACGCTGGAAGCCAGAACCTTGGCCATGCAGAGCGGTGATGAGGTCTCCGATAACTCGCCGGGGGCTTGGGCAAAAATACTCTTGCAGACGGGTTGCGATCACGTGCTGATCACCGGAACCCATGCGCCGCACGACGACGTGGTTAACCGTTGTTATCACGGCGATAAAACCCAACATCAGACCTGGCCGCGATTGGAGGGTGACTACCACGGTTCCGGTTGCACGCTGGCCAGTGCCATCGCCGCCTACATCGCCAAAGGGCAAGATATCGCCGGCAGCATTAATCAAGCACAAGCCTATACCTGGAACAGTCTTGAGAGGGCTTACCCGATCGGTCGTGGGCAACACATTCCGAATCGTTTGGTTGACCCCGCGTCGTCCGCATGAGTGCCGCGACGGATTCACTGCATGGCGTTTATGCGATCACACCCGACGCCAACGACTTCGCCACCACGCTGTCGATGACCGCCCGACTGATTCAAGCCGGCGTTGGGGTTGTCCAATATCGCAACAAACATTCCAGCGCTCCTGCGCGACGACGCCAGGCCGCCCAGCTGCGCGACCTTTGTCGGGAAACCCAAACCTTCCTGTTGATCAATGATGATGTCGATCTGGCGCTGGCGGTCGAGGCGGACGGCGTCCATCTCGGCCAACAAGACACACCGGTCGCACAGGCCAGAGATCGATTGGGTGACGAGGCGATCGTTGGCGTGACCTGTCACAATTCCCCCGAACTTGCCCAAACCGCGGCGTTGGCCGGTGCAAGCTATGTCGCGTTTGGGCGTTTTTTTTCATCCTCCACCAAACCCGATGCCGGGCTGGCCGACATCGAGGTTATTACTCGGGCAGGACAGGTCGTTGGTTTACCGAAAGTGGCGATTGGCGGGATACATCGCGGCAACGCGAATGGCATCGTGGAAGCCGGCGCTGAGATGATCGCGTTGTGCGAGGCTTTGTACGGTAGCTCGGAACCCGAGCAACTGGTGTTACACCTGAAGGGCTTGTTCTAACTCGAAATCTGACTAGCGAAGCTGTCCATCTCACCCGCATTCTCTTCAATCACCTGCATGACGGAATCCAGAATCGTCGCATCAAGACCCAACTCATCAAGGATATCCAGGGGTAGCCCAGGGTCATGCACATCACCAAAGCCCTGACCGGCCAACAACGAGTCGGCTATTGAAACCAGACGCACCAGATTCTGGTGCTCACCGCGATAGTAGGGGTTGTGATGTTCGACCAACACAACAGATACCGCCTCTGGCAGCTCCCAGGCCTCTGCCAATGCACAACCCAGTTCGCAGTGATCAACGCCAAAGGCAAAGCGCTCAAGGCGCACCACCGGAGTATCTGGGTTGGCGATAATCAGGCGGTTCAAGTAACGAAATTCCTGCGGAAAAAGATGACCCAACAACAAGAACCCGACGTTATGCAGCAGCCCGGTCAAGTAAGCCAGGCCTTGTGGTGCCCTCTCGACTGGATCAAGTTTCTGTTCCAGCTTTCCAACCAACGACGCGGTATAGATTGCGTGACGCCAATAGTTACGCAATCCACAAGGCCCATCGACGGGCACGTTAAGCGATTCGAGTGCAACCAGCCCCAACGCGATATTTAGAACCCTATCGAAACCGAGGACCCGTACCACGGCATCTTCGACCGAATTGATCTCGCCGCGATAGCCATATAACGGTGATCGCGCCCATCGCATCATTTGCGCCGCCAGCGAGGGGTCACGCTCAACCAACAACGCAAGGTCGTGCGCGGTTGCCGACTCGTCCGCCGACAACTCCAACAGGCGTCGCCCCGTATCCGGCAACATCGGTAGACTATCCAAGTCGCGTACCCGACGGCGCATATCCATCGGCGGTGTAAACGAACCATTAGAGTGGCTGATGTTGCGCAGCAGGGTCCCTGCCATCTGTTCACTGAGACCAGAAAAAAGGCTTTGGGTCGTTGCCGTAGAGGTTGCCATTACCACGTTCCGCCTTGATCCCTAATTGAGTCCGTATCGTTTTAATTTGCGATACAGGGTGCGTTCACTGATACCCATCTTCTCGGCCACTTCTGCCCGGCTGCCGTTATGCTTGGCTAACAGACCGGCCACATAGTCTGACTCCAGCGCTTCCAGTGCGGGGCGATCCTCATCCGCATAGCCCGTTGCCTGTTCCATCAGTTCTGCCTCGCACACCGAATCAATCAAGCCATGCTGAGCGGTGGGTCCAATTTGGATATCACAGGCGTCTATTCGATCGCCATCACACAATGCCGCCGCCAGCTGCAAAATATTTTTTAACTCTCGAACATTGCCGGGGAATGGATGCATCGCCAGCCGCTGAAGGGCTTGGGGTGTGATCGAGTACTCCAGACCCGCGGTTCGATTAATTGATTTAAGCAACGTTGCCGCCAATATCAGAAGATCGCCGTCGCGGTCACGCAGAGGGGGAAGCGTGAGGGTGAACACGGCGACGCGATAAAATAGATCCTGTCGAAAATCGCCTTTGCTGACACACCCCGATAAAGACCGATTGGTTGCCGATACCAAACGCACATCGGAACGTTGTGTCTTGTTGGATCCGACACGACGAAATGTTCCTGATTCCAGCGCCCGCAACAGTTTGGACTGCATCGCCAGAGGCATTTCTCCCAACTCATCCATAAACAGGGTGCCACCATCCGCGATCTCAAACAGACCCTTGCGCGTACCAACTGAGCCGGTAAACGCACCCCGTTCGTGGCCAAATAATTCGCTTTCAAACAGGTCTTCATTGAGCACGGTGCAGTCCACGGTCACAAATGGGCCGGCTCGACGACTCGAATGGGCGTGCACGAAGGCCGCAGCCAACTCCTTGCCGGTGCCTGTCTCTCCCTCGATCAAGATGGGGGTTTCGCTACCCGCCACTTTCTGTAGTTGCGACACCGCCTTGGCGAACAACGGAGACTTGCCAACCATCTTGACGGAATCGGTATGCCCCGTCTCTGCAGACAGCGGCAACATAATCTCACCGAGAAACAGTTGTCCGTTCAGATCGGTTAACGGATAAGCCCGCACCCGCACCGTCATCTCATCGCCGTGCGCATCACGTTGTACAAACAGGCGCGATGCGGGTGTCAGATGCCGCATCACCTCAGCCTGAAAGCTGCGCCGGAGTTCGGCCGCCTCGACGTCATCAGCAAAATACAACGGTGCAAATAGCTGCCCAATCACGTCGTCTGCGCGGTAACCAAAACAACCTTCCCAGGCGCGATTCACCGCGACCAGCTGGCCTTCTTGGTCAAGCACCGCGAACGGCTGCTCATGGGTATCGATCAGTGACTGTAGTGTTACATCCTGCTGCATAGGCTAAATAAAAATACTCTTCCCCGTTCACCCTGTTTTAGCGGCATTATCGGGGCTTTCTTGAGCCCCCCAGAATCTGGGGAAAGGCCCGATAATGCCGCTGTATCCCCGACTAATTGCGGGTTTATCAAAATTTGGCTTAGGCGCATCTGCATTGCGCTGTTATCCTGTGCGGCATTGATTTCCAGGAACCCTGCCCATGAGCCGTAACGACGACCTTTTCTCCCATGCCCGGCAACACATTCCCGGCGGCGTTAATTCACCTGTGCGCGCGTTCAAGGGGGTCGGTGGAACACCCGTTTTCGTCAGCAAGGCAAAGGGGGCATATCTGTACGATGTGGGGGGCAAAGCCTATATCGACTATGTCGGATCATGGGGACCGATGATTCTGGGACATGCCGATGATGACGTCATCCATGCCGTAAAACAGGCCGCTGACTCCGGCCTCAGTTTTGGCGCGCCGACCGAGATAGAAAGCCTGATGGCGGATCGTGTCTGTGAGCTGGTGCCGTCAATGGATATGGTGCGCATGGTCAGCTCCGGCACTGAGGCGACCATGAGCGCGATCCGTCTGGCGCGTGGCTTTACCGGTCGCGATAGCATCATCAAGTTTGAGGGCTGCTATCACGGCCACGCCGACTCGCTGTTGGTCAAGGCCGGTTCGGGTGCGCTGACCCTTGGCGAACCCAGTTCCCCCGGCGTGCCTGCCGCACTTGCGGAACACACATTGACCCTGCCGTACAACGATGCCGATGCGGTGCGGTCAATGATGCAAGAGCGCGGTGATCGCATCGCTTGCATCATCGTTGAACCGGTCGCGGGCAACATGAACTGCATCCCCCCGGCCGATGGTTTCTTGCAATGTCTGCGCGATGTCTGTGACGAGCATGGCACCGTGTTGATTTTTGATGAAGTCATGACCGGCTTTCGGGTCGCACTAGGAGGCGCGCAGGCCCTGTTCGATATCAAACCGGATTTGACCACACTGGGGAAAATCATCGGCGGCGGCATGCCAGTCGGTGCATTCGGGGGACGCGAGGACATCATGCACCACATCGCCCCACTCGGACCGGTCTATCAGGCCGGCACGCTGTCGGGAAATCCGATTGCGATGGCAGCGGGCATGGCGACACTGAACAAGATTTCTGCCGCCGGGTTTTACCAGCAACTGACACAGAAAACCTCCACGCTGTTGGACGGACTGAAAAACGCGGCCAGTGACAACGGTATCGATCTATGCAGCAATCAAGTCGGTGCGATGTTCGGCCTGTTTTTCACCGACGCCGAGCGCGTGGGTAATTTCGAACAGGTCATGGCCTGTGATAGCGATCGCTTCGCCAAATTTTTTCACGGCATGCTCGATGCGGGGGTCTATCTTGCACCGTCGGCGTTCGAGACCGGATTTGTTTCCGCAGCACACTCAGATGATGACATTGCCAACACCATCTCTGCCGCCAGCCATGTGTTTGCAACACTGAGTTAAGGAGCCTCTGCGCGATGCTTGATGCGGCACTAACCTGGATCGAACTGAATCCCGGATGGGCAGGCGTTGCCGTTGGTTGCACCGCGTTTGTCGAGTCCCTCGCCGTGATTGGGCTGATCGTCCCCGGCGTCATCATCATGTTCACCATCGGTGGCCTGATCGCCACGGACGTGCTGCCCTTTCTACCCATCGCGATGTGGGCCGCGGTCGGCGCGATTCTTGGGGACAGCGTTAGCTACTGGCTCGGACGACAACTCAGCGATGGGCTGAATCAGCGTTGGCCATTTACCCGATACCCGGAGATGTTGCCGCGCGGTGAACGCTTCTTCCAACACTGGGGATTATTCAGCATTGCATTGGGACGTTTCTTTGGCCCGGTGCGAGGCACCCTGCCATTGGTTGCCGGCATGCTGAAACTGGAACCGCGCCGCTTCTTTCCCATCGAGATCGCATCGGGCATGGTCTGGTCACCGGCCTATTTGCTGCCGGGCATGATGATTGGCACCTCGCTGGAATACGTTTCGGGTCTCAGCGCCAAAATCGGGGTACTGCTGGTGATATTGATGGGATGGTGGGTTCTGACATTGATCAATCGACGATAGTTTCGCCATCGATGGCTCGCGTTCCGGTCACTGTTCCGGATCGTGCTGTTCGCCCCAACGTCCGATCAAGTCATGTTCGACACCAATCTGGTCAAGCACCCGCGCCACCACGAAATCAACCAGATCATTGATACCGGTTGGGTTGTGATAGAAGCCGGGGTTGGCGGGCAAAATCACCGCCCCGGCATGCGTTAAGCGCAGCATGTTTTCCAAATGAATGGCGGATAACGGCGTCTCTCTTGCCACCAACACCAGTTTTTTGCGTTCCTTCAACATCACATCCGCGGAACGTTCCATCAGGTTACGGCTGGAGCCACAGGCAATCGCTGATAGCGTACCCATCGTACAAGGACACACCACCATCGCCTCGGGCGCGCCGCTGCCACTGGCCATCGGCGCAGTCCACTCATCCTTGCCAAACACGCGTAACTGACCTTCATCGACACCGTAGTGGGTGTTTAAAAAACGTTCGATGTCGGCAGGACGGCCCGGAAACTTCAGCTCCGTTTCCATCGCAATAACAATCTGCCCCGGCGTAGTGACCAACAGGTACACCGGATGGCCGACGTGCAGTAAACATTCGATTAGACGCAGACCATAGGCCGCACCAGATGCCCCCGTGATGGCGACGCATATTGGCTTGGTTGGCTTCATCGAAACATCTCCATCAATTAAAGCGTGACTGTAGTGCGTCAAGCAACCGCTGGTGAATCCCCTCGAAGCCACCGTTACTCATCACCAGAATACGGTCGCCACTGGACACGCTAGCGGTGACCGACCGCACGATCGCCTCCACGGTATCATCCACTTGAAGTTTGTCGCCAAGTACCTGCTGCATCGATCCAATATTGAGTTCCACATTGTCTGGCTGCAACACAAACACCTGATCTGCATCGGCCAGAGAGGCACCCAGAGTTTCGCTGTGCACACCTAGGCGCATGGTGTTGGAACGTGGCTCCAACACCGCAATGATCCGCGCATCCCCTACCTTGCCACGCAAACCGGACATTGTGGTTTTGATGGCCGTTGGATGGTGCGCAAAATCGTCGTAGACGTCGATATTATTCACATGCCCGCGCAACTCCATGCGCCGCTTGACACCCCTGAAGGCAGACAAGGCCTCAACCGCGACCGATACCGGCACACCGGCATGGCGCGCCGCCGCGATGGCGGCCAACGCATTGCTGACGTTGTGGCCACCGAGCTGATTCCATTTGACCTCGGCAATCTCCTGCTCTTGTTGCAACACAGAGAAACACTCGCCCGCGGCATCACGCGGTTGCGCCGACCAGTACGCCTCGATAGAGGGTGTATTGCTAAACGTTTCCACGGGCGTCCAGCAACCCATCGATAACACCTCGTCCAACGCGTCATCCACCGTGGGGCGCACGATCAAACCGGTGGATGGAATAATCCGCACCAGATGGTGGAACTGTGTTTGGATCGCCGCGAGATCAGGAAAAATATCGGCATGATCGTATTCGAGGTTATTTAATATCGTGGTGCGCGGACGATAATGCACAAACTTGGAGCGTTTATCGAAAAACGCGGTGTCGTATTCATCGGCCTCAACAACAAAGAATGGGGCGTCACCCAGCCGCGCGGAAAGTGAAAAGTTTCCCGGCACGCCGCCGATCAAAAAACCGGGGTTCAGTCCCGCGTACTCCAGAATCCACGCCAATAGACTGGACGTGCTGGTTTTGCCATGGGTGCCGGCCACCGCTAACACCCAACGGTCCATCAGAATATTTTCTGCCAACCACTGCGGCCCGGACTGGTAGCGCAAGCCACGGTCAAGCACATACTCAACACTGGGATTGCCTCGCGACATCGCATTGCCGACCACCACACAATCCGGGGGTGGATCCATCGCGTGCGGGGCATAACCTTCTGTCAGTGCGATTCCGGCCTCTTCCAACTGCGTACTCATGGGTGGATACACATTGGCATCCGCGCCCGTTACGCGATGACCAAGCTCTCTGGCAAGCAACGCAATGCCGCCCATGAACGTCCCGCAAATACCCAGAATATGTATGTGCATTATTGAACTACCGGAAACAACCAGTCATTGATCGCGACTGAACTAATAAAATACGTCAACGCCAAACCCATGGATAAACCGCGTGGTGACTCCAGAGCAAGGTGCAGAATATGTGACACAATCAAAAGACTCCAGACCATTAACACCAGCAATAACAGCGATGACAACGGCAGACCCTGACTCGCCTCGGGCATTTGGCTTATCCAGTACACCGGAGGAGTAGCCAACAGATTCAATAGCGCGCCACTACCTACCAGCGCGGTCACGGTTTGCGTCAGACGCGCACGGAAGCCGTACACCCACAGTGCCCCATAGACAACCCCGATCATGATAAGCGTATCAACACAGGCCTGACCCAAGGCGGCAATCAATGGCATGCTCATGATCACCAACATCAGACCACTGAATATGTAGGCCAGCAGTGATAGCGCCAATAACACGGTCGAGGCGGGCATCCGATCCGGGCCAGCGCGCAACAGGCAGAGGTCAAGAAAAAATCGAAGAATCTGTTTCATACGCCCATGAATTAATCGCAGCTTACCCAAGCATACAGCACAAAAATGGTATGCTGGCGCACGTTAACCAATAAGACAAGTATTCGTACCGAATCCCATGACCCAGACCAACCTGATTTCGACACCGGAAGCGCTCCAGACCCTATGTACACAACTGGCCGATAGCGACTGGTTAACACTGGACACCGAGTTTTTACGTGAAAAAACCTATTATGCCCAACTGTGTTTGATTCAGGTCGCCAACGCTGATAGTGCGGTTTGTATAGACGCGATCGCCCTGAATACGGCCGAGGCATTGCAACCCTTGTTCGACCTGCTGTTTGATCCAAATATCGTCAAGGTGTTCCACGCCTCCAGTCAGGACCTGGAAATCTTTTATCAGTTGGCAGGCAAGGTCCCCGAGCCAATCTTTGACACCCAGATCGCGGCCACTATCACCGGCTATGGAGACCAGATCGGTTACGCCAATCTGGTGGAGAAAATTGAGGGCGTAAAGCTGTCGAAAACCCAGTCGCGTACTGACTGGAGCCTGCGACCCCTCAGTAACGACCAGATTGCCTATGCGCTCGACGACGTCACCTATCTGCGTGACATCTATCTCAAGCTAGATCAGGCACTGAAAGACAATGGCCGGGTCGATTGGGTCAAGGACGATTTCGAGGCAATATCACGGCCACAAACCTATGAACCTAACATCGACACGATCTGGCGGAAGCTACGCGGGGCGAACAAACTACACGGCGTCCAACTCGCGGCACTGCAACTGCTTACTCGCTGGCGCGAAGAAACTGCGCGCAGCAAAAATCGCCCGCGCCGCTGGATTATTAAAGACGATGTGCTGGTGGACATTGCTCGATTCATGCCCAAAAAGGAACCCGAACTTGGCCGTCTTCGCGGACTCGATCAAGGCACCCTCAAACATTCAGGGGCGGCCCTGTTTGCCATCATCGAACAGGCACGCCAGTTGTCACAGGATCAATGGCCTGATGGAACGACCGCCAAACCTCGCCTCACGGCCAATCAGGATGCGCTAGTCGATGCGTTAATGGCCGTGCTTCGACTGGTGTCGGCAAACCACAAGGTGAGCGCCTCCACACTGGCGACGCGCAAAGAACTGGAACAGGTCGTTCATGGTGACACCGAGGTACCGCTGTTACATGGATGGCGCAACGCGATCGCGGGCGATCAAGTGCGGGCCTTGCTTGAGGGAAAAAGTAAATTGGCCGTCGACAACGGCGTGCTGGTTCTTGGCTAGTAAATTTCAGATTAAATTAAATCTGCCACCAAACCCGCGAAGACGATAAATCCCACCCAATTATTGTTCAGGAATGCGTGAAAACACCCCCCGGGATCGCGTCGCCGGATCAACCATTGCTGATACAAAAACAGCAGTGCCGCACCACAGACTCCCAGCACAAACTGAACGCCCAACGACGTCAACATCCACAGTATCACGAACCCGGTCAACACGGTCGCTTGCAACATCGCAATAATCGCCCGATCCTGACGACCAAATAAAACTGCCGTCGATTTAACGCCAATCGCTACATCCTCGTCGCGATCAACCATCGCATACATGGTGTCATAGGCCACCGCCCAGACCACGGTGATGAAAAATAATATCCATGCCAACAACGGGACATCATTGCGAATCGCCGCAAACGCCATCGGTGTCGCCATCGCGAAGGCCACGCCCAAATGAACTTGCGGAAGATGGGTAACACGTTTCGCAAACGGATAACTGGCCGCCAGCAGGACGGCAGCAAGCGAAATCATCATCGACAACAGATTGAGTTGCATGACCAGTGTCAACGCAATCAGGCACAACACGACAAACAGTATCAACGCCTCACGCGGACTCACTCTACCCGCGGCGATCGGGCGATTGTGCGTACGTCTGACCTTCGCGTCGATGTCACGATCGGCGTAGTCGTTGATCACACAGCCAGCCGAACGCATAACAACCACGCCGGCAACAAACACCCATAATATATCGAGATCGGGTAACCCATCGGCCGCGATCCACAGGGCCCACAGGGTTGGCCACAACAACAGAAAAATACCGATCGGCTTATCCAGACGCATCAAACGTGCGTAGTCGGCCCAATGTGCCAACCCCCTCGACGGAGTCGCCGCTGACTCAGTCACAGTAACCGCTTCCATGTGCGGGATTTAGCGCGTTTGCAAACGCGGGGATGGATGGCAGGAATATCTCGTTTACCAACAACGGCTTGCCGCGCAACTGAAACCGCGAACGTCGGCCCCAGATGCATCGCGGCTTGCGCGCCAGGCCCGCCGTCGCCGTACGATAGCCGTTGTCACCAGCCTCAATCCGGGCCAACTGCATACGATCCCGCAACAGGCCCGGGTCAGCGAATAAAAACGCACCCAGTGGACGCGTACCCAAATGACGCAGACGACGCCGGCTACCGGTTAACGTTGAGGCGGGGATAACGGTTCGCGCAAATACCCACGGTGTCGCACCACATAACAGATGAACCTCTCGAATCAATGCCGTTGATCCACGACGCAACCCCAACAACTGGCGCTCACCGGGCGTTGGACTGTCCCATAGAAGTGACTCAAGACGCACGCTGAACCCCAAGTCACAGACCGATTTCAGCCGTTTGGTTAGTGACGCCTCATCCAGCAACCAAGGCCTCACCGACTCTGGCAACGCCCGCCGTGACGCCAGTCGCGCATCGCGCCAGCGTGGTTCAAGGTAAGACATGAAAAAGGTGCGTGGAGAACTCCATGGGCACCATTATTGCACAGCTTATGTGCAATACCGTATCCGTACTAACAGGACATTGCTGTGGGCCACCGTGATCGGAGGCCCACACAAGCAAGGCTAGCCAGTCTTGCGTACCGAACGCGCGACGAGATCGTGCGCCTTGGTATCAATCACCTCAAGCAGTGTCGTGAACGCCTGCTCAAACGAACTCACGCCTTGTTCCTCAAGCGTCTCGGTAATCGCATCGAGATCAACACCCAAACCGGACACTGCGGATACCTGTTCACCGGCACTATCGACGTCATCGGCCAGTGTGGTGGCGACAATCCCATGGTGGAGGAAGTTTTGGTAGGTAGCAGGCGGCATCGTATTGACCGTATCTTTACCAATCAACGTTTCGACATACAACACGTCGCTGTAGGCCGCATTTTTGGTTCCGGTGCTTGCCCACAACAGACGCTGCAAATGCGCCCCTGCTTCACCCAGAACAGAGAAACGCTCTGAATTGACGACACCTTCATAAAATTGATAGGCCAGCTTGGCATTGGCGATCGCAATCTTGCCCTGCAACGGGCTTGCCGTGGCCTGATCCTCGCAATCGGTCAACGCGGAATCGACCGCGACATCCACACGACTGATAAAGAAACTGGCTACCGAGGCAATATGCTCTATCGGTCGGCCTTGAACCACGCGCTTTTCAAGCCCACTTAGATAGGCTTCAACGCACTCTTGATACCGTTCAACCGAGAATAACAAGGTCACATTGACGTTGATGCCATCTGCGGTCAGGGTTTCAAATGCCGGAATACCTTCGGCGGTTCCGGGCACCTTGATCATTACATTGGGTCGATCCAGCCGCCTCCAAAGGTCACGTGCTTCTTCGATCGTACCACTGGTGTCATAAGCCAAATCCGGAGACACCTCCAGACTAACCATGCCATCGACACCGCCACTCTCATCATAGATTGGGCGCAATACATCTGCTGCGGCCCGAATATCTTCAATGGCCAGCTCAAAAAACAGACTTCGAGGGCTCAAGGTAGGGTTCTCCTTGAGCATCGACGCGATAGACTGGTCGTAGTCGCTGCTGCCGCTGATAGCTGCCTGAAAAATCGACGGGTTCGAGGTAACACCTCGTACTCCCTCTTCATCGACCATGCGTTGCAACGCTCCACCGGTCAACATGGCCCGGTCAATATTGTCATACCAGACGCTTTGGCCATGTTGGTGCAACTTTTTCAATGGGTTCATACATCTCTCCACATTCAAATTTACCCGCTCAGGACTATAGCGGTCATAAATCCGGAAAGGTTTAACCCGGCGATAAGCACAGAAAATGGATACTATTTGGCCAACATACGATCCAGTTGGTTGGCAAAGGCTTGACGATCAGACTGGCTAAACGCCCCGGGGCCACCGGTATCTACGCCACTGCTGCGTAAACTCTCCATGAAATCACGCATATTCAAACGCTGACGAATATTTTCTTCGGTGTAGAGGTCGCCACGTGGGTTCAGCGCCAGGCATCCCTTTGCGATAACCTCGGCAGCCAACGGGATATCGGCGGTAATGACGAGATCCCCCGGGTTGGCTTGCTGTACGATGTAGTTGTCGGCGACGTCAAAACCCGCGGCGACCTGAATGCTGCGAATATGCGCAGAACGGGGAACCTGCAACGCCTGGTTGGCAACCAGGATGACGGCAATCCCTACCCTGTCGGCCGCGCGAAACAGGATGTCCTTTATGACGCGCGGACAGGCGTCGGCATCGACCCAAATATGTTTTAAATTCATAATCTTGGACGTGTTTATGGGTAAATATCTGGTATGATACCTGCTTTATGGGGTGCCTGGCCGGTTAGCACCCCCTTGTGATTTGAACCAGGATCCCTAGATCCAGCCCGAACCGGCTCCCACCAGCTAACGCTGTCTTGGAGAGGGCCAGACTGGAGTATTTATCCCAATGTCATTTGATTCCCTCGGCCTGTCGGCCGAACTCCTGCGCGCGATTGACGAGCAGGGCTACACCGAACCCACACCCGTTCAACTCAAGGCCATCCCCCTGATTTTGAACGGCAAGGATGTCATGGCCGGCGCCCAAACCGGTACCGGCAAGACCGCCGGCTTTACCTTGCCCCTGTTGCATCGACTGAGCACGACTCCGACCAGCAAGGGCCGACGCCCCGTGCGCGCACTGATACTGACACCGACCCGCGAGTTGGCTGCACAAGTAGAGGAGAGCGTCAAAACCTACAGCCGTCACCTGCCGCTGAAGTCTGCCGTGGTGTTTGGCGGGGTCAAGATTAACCCGCAGATCGACAAGTTGCGACGCGGTGTCGACATACTGGTGGCGACACCGGGCCGGCTGCTCGATCATGCCGGCCAGAAAACGGTCGACCTGTCACACGTTGAAATCCTGGTGCTGGACGAAGCCGACCGTATGCTCGATATGGGCTTCATTCACGACATTCGCAAGGTACTGGCGCTGTTACCGGACAACAGCCATCGTCAGAACCTATTGTTCTCAGCCACGTTTTCAAACGAAATTAAACAACTCGCTGGACGTCTGCTGAACGATCCGGAATTGATTGAGGTGGGTCGCCGTAACGCGACGGTCGAGCGAATCACCCAAGTGATTCATCCCGTCGACAAGGGCCGCAAACGCGAATTACTGAGTCATCTGATTGGGTCAAAAGACTGGCGTCAGGTGCTGGTGTTTACGCGCACCAAACATGGCGCGAATCGTCTTGCGCAGCAATTGGAAAAAGACGGTCTGACTGCCGCCGCCATTCACGGCAACAAAAGTCAGGGGGCGCGTACCCGAGCACTCGCTGGCTTCAAGGCGGGTGATGTAAGAATACTCGTCGCGACCGACATCGCCGCTCGCGGCCTCGACATCGATCAATTACCTCACGTAGTGAACTACGAACTTCCTAATGTCCCCGAAGACTACGTGCACCGTATCGGACGAACCGGTCGTGCTGGCAATGAAGGTGAGGCCATGTCATTGGTGTGTGTCGATGAATTCAAATTACTGCGAGACATCGAACATTTACTAAAGAGTGAGGTTCCGAAGGTCATACTGGATGGCTACGAGCCTGACCCCAACATCAAAGCAGAGCCGATTCAGAACGGGCGCAACAAGGGGCATTCACAACCGCGCAGACATAACGAAGGACACAACCGAAAACGTGTGTCGGCAAAAAGGCCTGCTGCAAACCAAAACAAGCCCCGTAATGCACCAAAGAAGCCACAACAACGTCGCCAGGAAACTGGTAATCGAGTCCAAGAAACTGGTAATCGAGTCCAAGAAACTCCTGCGTTGATGGGCGGAAATTTCGGCAATAAGTGACGGCTTACGAGAACCGACTGATCACGCAATAGATTCCGGTTTTTTCGCCTTGTCACACCGATAACGCCAAACAAGCCAGCGCCGAAAAGGCATGCCGCCGCTGATGGAAAAAATTCACGCGTAGCTCGACGCATTCAGTTAGTCAGCAGGCAATCAAGCGAATCCAATGCCATATGAATCATCAAACCGATTCCGATGAGTCGTGTCTTGGGTATAAAGCACAACGACAAATACAGCCCAATTGGCAGCAACTCATGCAATGGATGAAAACCAATACTGCATCGGCCAGGGTCATAGATGGGGCTGGCCAGCAGGTGATCAAGATCGACCACCATCGTCACCATCATCAACAGATAAGCCGTTTGCCAACGGCGGTTGAAGACCCCCTTTGCCACGAGTAGAGGAACAAAAAAATGCAACGCGATATGAATCATTTATCTGAAGTAAAGGGAGCGAAGGGATAGAACTGTGGCACCTGAACATGGGACAGAATTGCATTCTGTCCTCGGCGCAGTGGTATACCTTGTTTACACGGAACCATATCCATCTGCGCCTGGTAGCCAGCGCGACACTAGACCATCAACGCATTGGGGGTAAGTTTGCAACATCTCGTCGGCTGTGGATCTGACGGCATCAATCAGGTGTTGATCGCGTAACACATCGGCGATCCGCATGGACTGGATTCCCGACTGACGGGTTCCTAACACTTCTCCCGGTCCGCGTAATTCGAGGTCCTTGCGCGAGACTTCAAATCCATCATTGGTATCTCGCATGGTCGCCAATCGTTGTTGTGCGACCTGTGATAAGGGTGCCTTGTACAATAATACGCAATGACTCTTTGCCTCACCGCGACCGACGCGGCCACGTAGCTGATGTAGCTGTGACAAACCCAGTCGCTCGGCGTTCTCAATAATCATCAGACTGGCGTTGGGCACGTCTACACCCACCTCAATTACCGTGGTCGCAACCAACAGTTGCAAGCTGCCATTTTTAAAAGACGCCATTACCGGATCACGTTCGGCAGCCGTCATACGCCCGTGCACCAAACCCACCGACAATTGCGGTAGTGCCTCTCGTAGCAATACGACAGACTCCTCTGCCGCCTGACACTGCAACACGTCGGATTCGTCGATCAACGGACAGACCCAATAAACCTGTCGACCCTCGCGGCACGCGGCCTCAACCCGTTGCACGATGTCGGCGCGACGCGTCTCGGGAATAATCGCCGTCTCGACAGGGGTTCGCCCCGGGGGAAGTTCATCGATAACTGAAACGTCAAGATCGGCATACGCAGTCATCGCCAGTGTGCGTGGTATCGGCGTGGCCGTCATCACCAGTTGATGCGGCTGAATGCCATCACGGTCGCCCTTCTCAATCAGCGCCAGTCGTTGATGCACGCCAAATCGATGCTGTTCATCGATAACAACCAGACCCAACCGTTCGTAGATCACCTCGCTCTGAAACAAGGCATGTGTGCCCACCACCATTCTAAGGTCACCCTGCGCTATACGCTGCAAAGTCTCGCTGCGAGCATTACCTTTGATACGACCACTAAGAAACCCAACTTCGACGCCCAACGGAAACAGCCAATCGCCCAAACTACGCAGATGTTGTTCGGCCAGCATCTCGGTCGGTGCCATGACCACCACTTGATAACCCGAATCGATACAATGCAAGGCCGCAAGTGCGGCGACCAGTGTCTTGCCGCAACCCACATCCCCCTGCAGTAATCGCAACATAGGATAGGCTTGCGCCAGATCGGCACTGATCTCATCACTCACTCTGGACTGTGCCGAGGTCGGTGTGAACGGCAACTGCTCGAGCAACTGCTGCGCCAGACCGGTGGTGATCGACTCAATCACCGGCGCACGTTTTTGCTGCACGTGTTGTCGCGTACGGCGCATGCTCACCTGGTGCGCCAACAGTTCTTCAAAGATAAGCCGCTGGCACACCGGATGTCTGCCAGATTCCAGTTCGGCCAACACGGCATCGGCCGGCGGATGATGCAAGTAATTCAGTGCATCAATCAAACTGGGCAAGCCATGACTGGCCAGAAGCACCTCGGGTAAAACCGAGGCGTCTTCAACACCCTCGGCAGTCAGCGAGGCCAGTGCCTGCATCATCAACTTACGCAAGGTGAGTTGATGCACGCCGTCAGTGGTGGGATAGACTGGCGTTAAACACGATTCGAGGGGGGGGGACTCTTCGGCGTCGAGGTACTGGATTTCCGGGTGAATAAATTCCAGTGTCGACTGGCCGGGTCGTACCTCACCAAAGATACGGATGCGTTCACCGCGCTGCATGCGCGCGGCCTGTGTCGCGGAATAATGAAATAATCTCAGAGTAGCCGAACCGGTACCATCACTGATACGGCATAACAGGGAACGTCTGCGACCAAAGCGCGTCTCACATAGATCAATCGTGCCTTCGGCCACCACGTTTTCATAGGGTCGCAGGCTGCCAAGCGAACGCAGACGGGTGCGGTCCTGATAACGATTTGGCAGGTGGAACCACAGGTCTTGCACCTGCTGCACGTCGATTCGGGTCAATCGTGCGGCAACCTTCGCACCGACGCCCTTTAGCGCAGTAACGCTGTCGCTTCCTTTCACCGGCATTTGCGCACGATTGCGGGTTACTGCCAAACCCCGACCTCCTGATACACTGATACCCCTAACCTTCGCCTACCATAACTGAAAGATGACTCAACAGCAGATTTTTCATATCGACACCTACGGTCGCGGCACCTACCACATCAGCCAATCGGTACAAGAGATAGTCGCGCAGCACTGGGCACTTGGCAGGGGCTTTATCTATGGGAACACCGAAACGGAAGTTTTCGTCGTCAGATCACCGTCACCACACTAGGTTAGACCTCGGCAACACCATCCATTTCCACGGGCACACCTTTAGGTAGACCCGCAACCTCAACCGCCGCACGCGCGGGATAGGGTTCGGTAAAATACTCCGCCATGACCTGATTCACCAATGGAAAGTGGCTGAGATCGGTGAGAAAGATATTCAATTTCACGATATTGGAGAAATCACCCCCCGCAGCGGCCAGCACCGCGGTGAGATTGTCGAACACTTGGCGGATATTCGCCTCCATATCACCATCCACCACTTCCATCGTTTCCGGTACCAACGGGATTTGTCCCGACAGGTATACCGTCGAACCCACTTTAACCGCTTGAGAGTAGGTGCCAATCGCCTGCGGCGCCTTATCAGTTGCTATAATTTCATGTGCCACTTTCGTTCCTCCGCTGTTATGGAACCGTTGCCTGATTCCTTAAACCAATCGAGTAATTCGCATTACCGATTGTATTAATCGTATTTGTCTCATCACATTGGCCAGATGGGTTCTGTCGCTGACCGCAATCGTAAAAATCATCGCTGAGGTCATACCATCACGCTCATCAATACTGACATTCTCCACATTACAGTCCTGCTCTGAAATAGTTGCCGCGACGGTGGCTAGCACACCACGGCGGTTGGCAACGTCCACCCGGATCTCGGTCAGAAACTCGCCAACCCCCCCTCGGTCAGGTGACCACTCCACTTCAATCCAGGTATCGGGTCGCTTGCGGAAGTCGGTCAGATTGGTACACGCAGCATGATGAATGTTAATACCGCTGCCGGCACTGAACAGGCCGATGATCGGATCGCCAGGAATCGGGTGACAACATCGCGCCATATTGACCACCATGCCTTCTGTTCCCTTGATCATTAACGGACGACTGCCCTCCTGATGATCACCGGAATGGACATCTTCAGACTCTGGAATCATGCGCCGCACCACCAGTCTCGGCAACCGGTTACCCAGACCAATCTCAGCCAATAACTCGTCGACCTTCTTTAATCCAAACTCCTCGAGCAATGGCGCCAGTGTCGCGAAATCCATATCCTCAGCCGAGCGACCATGCGCTTCGAGTTCTTTCTGCAACAGACGCTGACCGAACACCACGGCCTCATGGGTACTGGAGGTCTTTAAAAAGCTGCGGATATTCGCCCTCGCCTTACCAGTCGCGACAAAGTTGAGCCAAGTGGGATTGGGACGTGCGCCTGGAGCCGTAACAATCTCAACGGTCTGCCCATTCAACAACACGGTACGTAACGGCGCGAGTCGGCGATTGATTTTTCCGGCCACGCACGTGTTGCCAATGTCAGTATGTACCGCGTAAGCAAAATCGACTACCGTCGCACCACGCGGCAACTCCATAATCTCACCCGCCGGGGTGAACACGTATACCTCGTCGGGGAACAGGTCGATCTTCACATTCTCGATGAACTCTATCGAATCGCCCGCGCCTTTTTGCATCTCCAGCAAACCATGAACCCACTTGTGCGCACGCGCCTGCGCTGCCGAGCTGGAATCATCATTGAGTTTATACAGCCAATGGGCAGCAATACCCGACTCGGCAAACTGATTCATATCGGTACTGCGAATCTGGATTTCTACTGGCACCCCATGAGGGCCGAACAACACCGTATGCAGCGACTGGTAACCGTTTGACTTGGGGATCGCGATGTAATCCTTAAAGCGTCCCGGCACCGGTTTGAACAGGTTGTGCATCATACCCAACACGCGATAACAGGTATCCACCTTATCCACCACGATGCGAAAGGCATAAACGTCAAACACCTCAGCAAACGGCAACTTCTTGTCTCGCATTTTTTTGTAGATGCTGTAGGGATGCTTCTCGCGCCCACTGATCGAACCTTCTATCTTTTCCTGTCGCATCCGCCGCTTGACCGCAGTATCAACATTGCCAACCAGTTGCTTGCGATTGCCCCGCGCCTTACGCACCGCCTCCGAGATAACTCGGTAACGCCCCGGATACTGTGTCGAAAAACACAGATCTTCGAGTTCCAGTCGCATCGTATTCATACCCAGGCGATTCGCGATTGGAACGTATATGTCCATGGTTTCTCGAGCAATACGTCGCTGTTTATCCATCGGCATGGACACCAGCGTACGCATATTGTGTAGCCGATCTGCGAGTTTGATCAAAATCACTCGAATATCGTTGGCCATCGCCAACAACATCTTGCGCAGGTTTTCAGCCTGCGCCTCGGCATAGGAACCAAAATCAATCAGGGTTAGCTTGCTGACACCATCCACCAACTCCGCGACCTCACTGCCGAATTCATCGGCTAACTGATCCTTTGCTGTGGTGGTGTCTTCGATGACATCATGAAGAATCCCGGCGATGATGCTTTGGTAATCCATGCGCATTTCGGCGAGCGTTTTAGCTACTGCGATGGGGTGATAGATATAAGGTTCACCAGAAACTCGGCGTTGTCCTTCATGTGCCTCAGCACCAAACAGATAGGCGCGGTATACCTCGCGCACTTGCTTGGGTTCAAGATAATTCTCGAGAAACGAGCACAGGTCGCTAATTAAAAATCGGGGGCGCTCTCGAGAACTGGGTTTTGCTGACGGGGTGTCAGCATCTTTTTTAGGCATTGCCGCAGACCTCTGCAGTAACCCTAGCAGATAAGGTGCTTACAAAGCGGATTTGCGGCCGAGCTATTGGTACGGCCAGCGCGTCTTGTTCAGACGTCAGTCGTGGCAACCGCGGCCGTATCATCAGCAGCCGGCTCTTTGGCAGTTGCCTCTTTGGCAGTTGCCTCTTTGGCAGTTGCCTCTTTGGCAGTGGCCTCTTTGGCAGTTGCTGCATCAACTTCGGCATCTGCAGCGACGGCTTCCGCGTCGAGAACCTCTTCCTGCTGCGAGGCCTGTTCAATGAAAATATTCTCGGCAATCTCTCGTAGAGCCAATACCGTCGGTTTGTCGTTTTCGACCTCAAGAGGGCTTGAGGCACCTCGGGAAATATCGCGGGCACGCTTGGACGCGACCAAAATCAGTTCAAAGCGGTTATCTACATGTTCCAGACAATCTTCGACAGTCACTCGTGCCATTTTGCTCGTTCCCTATTTGCTGCGCCGACCACGCCGCGTGGCCTAAATTAACAACCAGACCAACCATTATACAACCGAACTTCAGGAAGTTGCCAGCAATTCCTCAATCGTTCCCGCCAAACGAGCCTGCTGGGCCGCCAATTGCAAACGATGGGCCTGCACCAAGGCCCTCAAATCCACCAAGGCATCCTCGAAAACATCGTTAATTACAAGGAAATCGAACTCCGCGTAGTGAGACATCTCGGCCTCGGCGTCGTACATGCGCCGTGCAATCACCGTCTCATCATCTTGACCGCGACCACGCAAGCGCTGCTCAAGCGCCTGGCGCGATGGCGGCAATACAAAAACCGTGACCACCCCCCGCATCATTGCACGAACCTGTGCCGCACCCTGCCAGTCGATTTCGAGGATCACATCCTTACCCGCGGCTAAACGCCTTTCAACCGCTATTTTTGACGTACCGTAGAAATTATCAAACACCTGGGCGTGCTCCAGAAACGAGCCCGCTTCGCGCATCGACTCGAAGGCCGCCTTATCCACAAAGTGATAATGCTCGCCGTCGACCTCACCCTCGCGCGCTATCCGGGTCGTATGCGAGACCGACACTTCAATGTTGGCATCGGATTCAACCAACGCCGCAACCAAACTGGTCTTGCCCGCACCGGAGGGTGCCGACACAACATACAAGGTTCCTGCACACTGCTCAGAATTACCGTTCAAAACTATCACCTGTTTACGACTGAAGAACTATTCGTCAGAATAAAGAGATAGGCTCACGCCCCACAATTAGTTGCTTGATACCATGAAACCAACCCATACCAAACCAAAATTTTCGTCTTTTGCGTTTTCGGCCGAGATCGCTAACGCAATCAAAGACGCGGGATTTGAGCACCCGACGGCAATTCAGGCTCAGGCCATGCCCGCCGTGCTATCGGGTAAAGATGTGCTCGCACGGGCAGATACGGGGTCCGGGAAAACTGCAGCTTTCGTGTTACCGCTACTAAGCAATCTGAGCAACAAGAGCCTCTACGGCAACTCAGGGCTGGAGAGTCGACTCAGCAACACCGAGCGCGCCCATGGTAACACTGTACAAATCCTAATTTTAGTGCCGACCCGAGAACTCGCGATCCAGATAGGAGACGTCTTCGCTCAATTTGCCAAGGACATTCGACCACCTATCAAATGCCAAAGCGTATTTGGTGGGGTGAAAATTAACCCGCAGATGATGGCCTTGCGTGGTGGCGCCGATGTGCTGATTGCGACACCGGGGCGACTGCTCGATTTGATCGCTCAAAACGCCATCAAGTTTAATCGGCTTAAAGTCTTGGTGATTGACGAAGTCGACCGCCTAATGAAGGGAGACTTCGAGGAAGAGATAAAACAGATTCGACAACACCTACCCAACAAACGCCAGAACCTGATGTTCACCGCCACCTTTCCGGACAGCATCCGCACGATTGTTCGCCAGATTATGCGCAGCCCAACCATCATCGACATCGACAATGCGAACAACAATAAAAAGATAGGCCAACGCGTAATCACCGTCAACCACAACAAAAAGAATGCGCTGCTGGCATCGCTGTTAAATGAAAATGACTGGTCTCAAGTACTGATCTTTTGCAGCGCAAAACGGACATGTGACCACTTGGTTCGAAAGCTGGAGAGACACAGCATCAAGGCCGTCGCTACGCATGGGAATAAAAAACAGTCCGAGCGCTCGCAAGCGTTGAGTGACTTCAAGTCAGGCACAACACGCATACTCATTGCCACTGATGTTGCGGCACGCGGCATCGATATTGGAGACCTTCCCTGCATCATTAATTATGATTTACCGCGTTCCCCCAATGATTATATTCATCGCATTGGTCGTACTGGCCGCGCAGGACAAGAAGGCCTGGCCATATCGCTGATTGCGCACCACGAATACCCTCACTTCAAGGTTATTGAACGGCACAATGATCTGGATCTCGAATGGGAACAAGTCACTGGGTTCGAAGCAGACAAGGTCGCACCTCCGCCACCCACCAGCACCAGTCCGAAAAAGCTCAAGAAGGCGAAAAACAAGAAGAAACCGTCAAAAAAGAAGCGGCTCGCCGCAAAGAGCGCGGATGGAGAAAAGATTCAACAACAAGAATCGGACAAAGAAAATAGCTCGGCGGCCAATACCAATGTATGGGGCAATTCAGACTGAGGCCTAAGCGCTGACCGAATCCTCATGCTTTAGCCAAAGATTGGTGGCTAAATTGTTATTAGAATATATTTTGTACCTGCTCATAGATAAATTCAATAATATTGAATTATATCAATATGTTAATGTCTTTAACGCTCAGCCTTTTTCGACGGTCTGCCACCACTTTTGTCACCCTAGTTTGCGCTCCACTTAATCCCACGATATAAATCAAGATAATGCAGCTCAATCCTGTTTAGCTGTCTTTTTTCTTTGCACCCGAATCAATAACCACGGGTATAGGAGGGAATTTAACGATTCATTGCGTTGTTAATAGTACAATGCACGAATCGGACGCATCTGCATAAGAACCACGTCCTCGAAAAAGGATCAGCAAATTGAACACACCAAAACAGCAAAACTATGGCGACGACCCACTTTCGGTACGCGAATCGGATAAATATCAGGAAGAGTATGTGCATGCCTTTGTCGACCAGTGGGATGCGCTGATCGACTGGGAAGGACGCGCCAAGTCAGAGGGTGAATTCTTCATTGAAAAACTGCGCGAACTTGGCGTAAAGAAAGTGCTCGACGTGGCTACCGGCACCGGCTTTCATTCGGTGCAATTACTTAAGGCAGGCTTTGAGGTCACTAGCGTAGACGGCAGCCCGACCATGCTGGCCAAGGCTTTTGAAAACGCCCGAAAACGTGGTTATATCCTGCGCACTGTGCAGGCTGATTGGCGCTGGCTGAATCGTGACGTTCACGACCTCTATGATGCCGTTATTTGTCTTGGTAACTCCTTTACCCATTTACATGAAGAAAATGATCGCCGTAAATCCCTAGCGGAGTACTACGCCACCCTGCGTCACGATGGCAAACTAGTTCTTGATCAACGCAACTACGATGCCTTGCTCGATAAAAAAATTAAGCCCGGCCACAACTACTACTATTGTGGTGATGAAGTTGAAGCAACCCCGGAACATGTAGATGAGTCATTGGCTCGATTTAGATATGCGTTTCAGGGTGGTGATACCTTCCATCTTAATATGTTCCCGCTGCGTAAAAAGTACGTGAGACAACTCATGAAAGAAGTTGGTTTCCAAAAAATAACCACCTATGGTGACTTCAAGGAAACCTATCGAAATACAGAACCGGATTTTTTTGTGCATGTTGCTGAGAAGGCCTATCACGCCGAGGAAAAAAAATGAGCGCGGCCTATTCCGAGGTCGTGGAAACGGCTCGCCAGTACTACAACAGTAAAGATGCTGATAATTTCTACTTCCACGTCTGGGGCGGCGAGGACATTCACATTGGTCTTTATGAGGATGATGAAGAACCGATCGCTGATGCATCAGCTCGCACGGTTAGACACATGGCAGAATCCGTCTCACACCTCAACACTGGCTCACAGGTTTTAGATCTAGGCGCCGGTTACGGTGGCTCTGCGCGCCACCTTGCAAGAGTATATAGCTGCCATGTGACTGCGCTCAATCTGAGCGAAACTGAAAATAAGCGCAACCGTGTAATGAACGCAGAACAAGGCTTTAGCGAAACGATAAAAGTCGCCGATGGCAGCTTTGAAGATATCCCCGCAGAAGATCAATCCTTCGATCTAGCGTGGTCACAAGATGCGATCTTGCATTCGGGACACCGTAAACGCGTCATGGATGAGGTTGATCGCATCCTAAAACCGGGTGGTGAATTTATATTCACAGACCCAATGCAAGCCGACGACTGCCCTGCCGGAGTACTCAAACCGGTACTGGATCGCATTCATCTGGACAGCCTCGGCTCGTTCGCATTTTATCGCGCACAGGCTCAACGCCTCGGCTGGCAAGAGATTGGCGTGGCTGATCTAACTCACCAACTGGTTAAGCACTACACCCGAGTCCGCCAGGAACTGACAAAACGACGTGAAGGCTTAGTAGGCATCGTATCCGATGAGTACATGGCCCGCATGATTCAAGGGCTAGGCCATTGGATTGATGCCGGCGACAACGGTTATTTGGCTTGGGGCGTCCTGCATTTCAGAAAACCTGAATGAGCCCTAGAACCATATGATTTCACTGCGCGAAAGAGGGAGAGCTGCGCCTCTCCCCCCACGCATCCCCCATAACTTTGTAGCGCTTCGCGCCGATTGGTGAGATATGCAGGCTAAACAAGAGACAAATACCAATTGGGTTTATCGAAACCGGCACGGCAATATTGTGCTTGATTTTAATCCGGTGGTGTTTTTTTCTACGACTGCACTCATTGGCCTGTTTGTCGTACTTAGCCTGTTATACCTCGATAGCTTCTCAAGCTCAGCGAAGGACCTACAGGCATGGATTGCCAATCAAACGGGCTGGTTCTTTGTATTGATGGTTAATCTGGTACTCGGCTACTTGGTATTTCTGATGGTGGGGCGCTACGGCAAGATCCGTCTCGGCGGAGAAACCGCCACACCGGAGTTTAGCCACCTCGCGTGGATTGCCATGCTGTTTTCCGCTGGCATGGGTATCGGCTTAATGTTCTATAGTGTCGCTGAACCCATCTACCATCTAGCCACACCACCCCATGGGGCCGAACCCGGAAGCACGGCTGCGTATAAAGACGCCATACGCACGACCTTCCTGCATTGGGGGTTGCATGCCTGGGGCATCTACGCTTTAACCGGACTCGCACTGGCCTATTTTTCCTTTAATCGTGGACAGCCATTAAGTATTCGCGCCGTCTTTGAACCGCTGCTCGGCAATCGCATTCATGGCTTTTGGGGCCACCTCATCGATACACTGGCCAGTGTCGCCACCCTGTTTGGCGTTGCAACATCACTGGGTCTGGGAGTTTCCCAAATCAATGCCGGACTCAATCATCTTTACGATATTCCGATCGACTCCACTACTCAGATCATCCTAATTATGGGCATCACAGCGGTTGCGACATTATCTGTTGTACTGGGGCTAAATAAAGGCATCAAGCGTCTGTCCGAACTCAACATGGTGCTCGCGCTCATCCTGCTGCTGCTCGTATTTCTGGTGGGACCCACTCTGTTTATTCTCAACGGCTTCGTCGAAAATGTCGGCCTGTATCTCAACGAATTTTTCGAACTGGGTTTCTGGAATGAAACCTACGCGCAAGGCGACTGGCAGAATGGTTGGACCGTATTTTACTGGGGCTGGTGGGCTGCGTGGGCGCCGTTCGTTGGTATGTTCATCGCACGTATTTCTCGCGGACGCACGATACGTGAATTTATCGCCAGCGTACTGTTAGTTGCTACCGGACTGACCTTTGTCTGGCTATCCGTTTTTGGAAATTCGGCACTGTTTATCGAACTCGTTGGACCCGGCGGATTAGTCGAAGCCGTGCAAGCCGACGTATCGCAATCCCTGTTTGTCTTTTTCGAAAAATTACCCATTGCCGTGGGATTAGATATCCCCGCTAATGCATTGCTCGCCGTGGGCACACTAGCAACGCTGGTTATCATTACTTTTTTTGTAACATCATCGGACTCTGGCTCACTAGTAATTGATATCATCACCGCCGGTGGAAGACCCAACCCACCTGTCGCACAACGCATCTACTGGGCGTCCACAGAAGGTGCCGTGGCTGCAATTCTTTTAATCGGCGGAGGATTGAGCGCCCTGCAAACAGCAGCGCTGCTGATGATCTACAGCCTGCAAAAAGCGTTAATGACCGATTACGCGACACTCAACCGCAGCCCCGAAAGAATATAGAAGCCCACCTAAAGCAGGGCGACATTTACCGAAGCTAAACTTATTCCAAATTTTGTACCTGTTCCCGCATCTGCTCGATCAACACCTTCATCTCCACTGCACTTTTGGTGGTTTCACTGTCAGAGGATTTCGAGCTCAGTGTGTTCGCCTCACGATTAAATTCCTGCATCAGGAAATCAAGGCGACGACCAATGGGCTCGCCCGAGACCAGTACAGAACGAGTCTCCACCAAGTGTGAGCGAAGACGTTCGAGTTCTTCGTCGACATCAAGTCGTTGTGCCAACATCACCATCTCCTGCTCCAACCGACCCGGGTCCGCACTGACATCCAGATCCGCCAAGCGTTTATTCAGCCGCTCGCGCAGATGCGCCAATACCTCTACCCGCCTCTCGGCTACCCGCTCAACTTCGTTGGCCAGCGCCTCACAGCGACTGCTGATCACCGCCCCCATACGCCCACCTTCACGCTCGCGTGCAGCGATAAAATCATCTAACGTCTGCTGCAGCAACTCCATCGCATCGGCGTGCGCCACGCTCATGTCCGGGGCCTCAGCAGTTACTACATCGGGCCAGCGCAATATATCCATCGGTGACAACGATTGTGACACATGCATCTGCACCTCAACCTCGGCCACCGCCTTCAACACACCTTCGACCAGACTCTGGTTAACACGCAGACCCGAAGCTGCGCCTGCGGCTGGTTTAAAACGCAAACCGGCATCGACCTTACCGCGACCCAAAGCGTTGGTCATGAGATCGCGAAACTTGGGCTCCAGCACGCGGAAATCATCCGGCACTCGCAGACCCACCTCCAGATAGCGATGGTTAACCGAACGCAACTCCCAGGTAATTGACCCCCACTCGGCTTGCAACTCCTGCCGCGAGAACGCGGTCATGCTCTTAATTGTCATAAGTGATACCCGGCAAACCAAAAGTCGGCGAATTAATTACAGCGCACTAGTATACTAGCTTCCTTCCGAAAGCTTTGTTTAATCTACTCAGGAATCCGCCTAATGAGACCCAGCGGCCGCAACCCCAATCAGTTACGCGACTTTACCATCACTCGAAACTACACCATGCACGCGGAGGGATCAGTGCTCGTCGAGTTCGGCAATACCAAGGTGCTGTGCACCGCCAGCGCAGAAGAACGAGTACCACCATGGATGCGCGGCAAGGGCGAGGGCTGGGTCACCGCCGAATACGGCATGCTGCCTAGGTCAACCACCGACCGCATGCGGCGCGAGGCCAGCGCCGGCAAGCAGGGCGGGCGCACGGTCGAGATTCAACGCCTGATCGGGCGCTCACTGCGTGCTGCGATCGACTTCAAACTGTTGGGCGAAATTTCCATCACCATTGACTGCGATGTAATTCAGGCCGATGGCGGCACGCGCACCGCATCCATCACCGGTGGTTACGTTGCGCTGGCTGACGCGGTGAACGTATTAATGAAGCGCGGTGCAATCAAGACCAATCCACTGTTGGGACACGTGGCCGCCATTTCGGTGGGTATCTACAACGGCACCCCGGTACTGGATCTCGATTACGCCGAGGACTCCAATGCAGAAACCGACATGAACGTAATCATGAACGACAACGGGGATTTTATTGAGGTTCAGGGAACTGCCGAGGGACATGCCTTTTCTCGCGACGAGCTCAACTCGCTACTGGATCTGGCCAGTGATGGCATTGAAACCATTATCACCCATCAACGCGACGTCTTGGCTGGCTAATGTCCACTCAGGATAATCGCATCGTGCTGGCTACCGGGAATCGGGGCAAGGTTCGCGAGCTGGGCGAAATGGTTGCTTCACTGTCGCTGCAAATTATTCCGCAATCGGAGTTTGATATCGCCGAGGTTCCTGAAACCGGCACCACCTTCGTCGAGAACGCGATCATCAAGGCCCGCCACGCCGCACAATGCAGTAGCCTGCCCGCCATCGCCGATGACTCGGGTCTTGAAGTCGATGCGCTTCGCGGCGCACCGGGGATTTATTCCGCTCGCTTTGCCGGCGACAACGCCAGCGATACGGATAACCTGCAGAAACTGCTGCGTGATATAGACCATGTGCCCGACGACCAGCGTGGCGCGCGCTTTCAATGCGTGCTGGTGTATATGCAACATGCCGGTGACCCAACACCCATCATTTGTCAGGGAACCTGGGAAGGAAGCATCCTGCGCACCGCCCAAGGCAACAACGGCTTCGGATACGACCCGGTTTTTTTAGTGCCCAGCAAAAACTGTTCCTCAGCGGAACTGACACCCGAGGTAAAAAATCAGCTAAGCCACCGTGGGCAGGCGTTACGAAAACTCATCACTACCCTGCAACGGGATCGCGTCCTCTGAACTCGCTGTCACTGCCACCGCTATCGCTGTATGTGCATCTGCCATGGTGTGTGCATAAATGCCCCTACTGCGATTTTAACTCGCACGAATATTCTGGCGACCTCCCCGAAGCTCAATACATCGATGCATTGATCATCGATCTTGAGCAGGCCATCGATAGCGCGCAGGGGCGCAGCCTGACGAGTATTTTTATCGGCGGTGGCACGCCTAGCCTGTTTAGCGCCCATGCGATCGATCGCCTGCTCAGCGCGATTGCGGCGACCCCACTGCGGAATCCGGAGGCGGAAGTCACGCTGGAGGCAAATCCAGGCACGCTGGAAGCCGGACGCTTTCGCGACTATCGACAAGCTGGAGTTAATCGCCTGTCGATCGGTGTGCAAAGTTTCGATGATGACTTACTGCAACGACTCGGCCGCATCCATTCCTCGCGGCAGGCGATAGCGGCCATCGAGTCGGCCCAAGACGCGGGTTTTGAACGCATCAACATTGATGTCATGTATGGGCTACCCGGGCAAACCGCGCAGCAGGGTGAATCCGATATACAACAGGCTCTGGCGCTGGAACCGGGACACCTCTCCTACTATCAACTCACTCTGGAACCCAATACCCTGTTTCACCATCAACCACCCGCACTGCCAACCGATGAACTCATTGGCGATATCGAGTCCAACGCTCGGTCACAACTCGGCCAAGCCGGATATCAGCAATATGAGGTATCGGCCTTTTCCCACCCTAGACAGGCGAGCCTGCACAATCTGAATTACTGGCAGTTTGGCGACTACATCGGCATCGGTGCCGGCGCGCACGCCAAACTCACCTTCCCCGAGCGGGATGAAATTCAGCGCTACAGCCGTATCCGCCAGCCACAAGCCTATTTGCAGGCGAGTTCCACGACCGTCAGCGACTCTAATTTGGTACCGGATCAAGATCGGCTATTCGAATTCATGCTCAATGCCCTGCGCCTGCGCGACGGCTTCTCCATCGAATTACTGTCAGAACGGACCGGATTGCCGACTGCTGAGGTCGCGTCACAGCTACAATCCAGATTGTCGCAGGGATTGCTCGCGCAATCCGCGCCGCACCACTATCGACCCACCGCGCTGGGCTGGCGCTATTTGAATGACCTTCAGTCCAGTTTTCTACCCAACGATCCCGGGTTGACGGCGGGGTAAGGTTTTCCGACCCAATCACGCGGTAATCCAGACCTGAGATGGCGACTCTGCTTATTCACAGCCGCCATCGCCCACTGGCGAGTGCTATTGGAGGTATTCCAACGATCCCGCATATGACCCAACGACCTTATTAACCTATTGATTTTTTGCTGTTTATCGCCCTACCCCCTGTCTTTACGGAAACGCGTTTCTGCGGAGGAATCGGCCACCTAGGGAGCCTCTATGGATTTCATCCACAGAGTTATCCACAGAACCTGTGGATGAAATTATTTCCGGCCCAAAACAATTACTTAGGGCATGGATAAGAACGTCCAGCATGGCCGTAGGTCTAATCAATCGGTGGGTTCACCATGCGCATCGCACAAACTGGGGCAATCAGGCGTAACTCGCTGAATCAAGTCAGAATATTTTACAATCGATGTCAATGTCGGTCCCTCAGCGGATCGACTAGCTCTATAAGTTTGATATATGAATCAATGAGATAACACATACATCTGGGGTTTTGGCGCGCGACTTGCATAGTTAACTGTGCAATGCCCGGAGCGGACCCGTCGAATCCACCGTGTCATCCCTGTGTAATCGGGATGACCTCGGAGTCCAGGCAGGACCTATGAGGAAAAACGGTTATGACTGATATCACCCGAACAGGGTTTGATTTTGATGAGTGGGCCAAACTGGCCGAGTCCGATCCGAAAGCCTTTGAAAAGCGTCGTGAAGTCCTAATATCCGCAACCATTGATCAGGCACCAGAGGCCCGCAGACAGCGGCTTCGGGGGCTACAATGGCGCGTTGATCAGGTTCGGCGCAGGGCTAGCACACCGCTGGGGGCGTGTGTGCAAATTTCGGAAATGCTGTGGGATTCGGTTACTGGTCCAGATGGACTCGTCAACGCTCTGGATCGGCTGGGCCGGGTCGTCGGTGGCGACGATCTTGATATAAAGCCGGTTGTAACCGCAAAAGTCCTGTCACTGGAGCCGCTGATGGATGGATCATCCGACACGCGGTCCGCTCAAGGGCAAACCCAACCGTCCTGAACACCCGTTCGGGACATAATCTGTCAGGTGCTTGCCTGACAGATGGGTTTGGCCTAAAATGCCCGGCTCCGGGTTAATCCCTCCACGATCTGATGTGAGTTTGAAAAATGAAACAGGGCACTCATCCTGACTACAAGGAAATCACGGTTTCCTGCGGCTGTGGTAACAGCTTTGTGACGCGTTCGACTCTTTGTGAAGATCTGAGCGTTGAAGTCTGCTCATCCTGCCATCCGTTTTACACGGGCAAGCAGAAGCTGGTTGATACGGCGGGCCGTGTCGACAAATTTCGCAAAAAATACGGCAAATAACCCCCTGTCTGACGGCGCCTTCACAGGCATTCGTTACCCCCTGAAATTCGCCCTCGTACTATCGTGCCTGCTGCTGTCGCGTTCGGCACTGGCATCATCTGCGTGTGCGCTTGAAACCACCGAGCAAACGCATAAGACTCACCAAACCAATCTGGTCCGCGTGCAGCGCGTGGTCGATGGCGACACCATCTGGCTCACCGATGGTCGCAAGGTTCGCATCATCGGTATCGACACCCCCGAGCTCGGCCATCAAAAGGCTCCCGACGAACCGCTCGCCCGCAAGGCCAGCACTGCATTGCGTGATCTGCTTGAACAGGCAGGGAATCAGGTGATCCTGCGTGCGGACATCGAGGCAAAAGATCGCTACCAACGTGATCTGGCGCACGTCTACCTCAGCGACGGCACCAATTTAAGCGCCTGGCAACTGCAAGCGGGGCACGCCAGCGTCATGCTGATCCCGCCCAATACCCGGAACCTCGATTGCTATCTTGATATCGAGCAGCTAGCACGACAGCAACGCGCGGGGATTTGGGCGCTGCCGCAGCACAAGATTCTTGACGCGGCATCCTTGCCCGACGACAGCCACGGTTTTCACATTATCCACGCAAAGATTGAGCGCATAAGCTATGGTGGGGGGGCAACCTGGATAAATCTCGTCGGCGGTATGAGCCTTCAGGTTCGCGACAGTGATGGTCACTATTTCGACCCGGGCTGGGCGCAAAAACTGCGGGGCGTAAACATCGAAGCGCGTGGGTTTATCTACCGCAGTCGTGGGCAGTGGCGAATGCGTCTGCGACACCCGCTCAGCATCAAGACAACGAATGCCCGCTGAGCAACATGGCGGATGCGCGTTCGGAATGTAATAATAGCTCGTTCCGAGCCCAGCTCGGATACCGGCCGCAACGACAAGAATAATTTTAGGAGTTCCAATGCAGAAAATTGCGATCATTGGCGCAGGAAGAGTAGGAGAGGCCTCCGCACAGTTTATTGCCGCCGGGCGCCTGTGTCGGGAGATTGCGCTGGTCGACATCCATGATGGACCACCGAAAGGTGTCGCGCTTGATCTTCAGCAAACTGGCCTAGTACTGGATTCCGACACCCATCTCAGCGGGTCCAGCGATTACGCGTCGATTGCAGGCGCGGGACTGGTTATCGTTACCGCCGGGCTTCCACGCAAGCCCGGTATGTCGAGATCCGATGTACTCGAAAGCAACGTACAGATACTTGACTCGGTGGTTGAACAGGTCATGCGGTATGCACCCGACAGCATGCTTCTGATTGTCAGCAACCCGGTCGATGTGCTCACCTATCGCGCATGGAAAAAGACCGGCTGGGCGCGCAACCGCATTTTTGGTCAAGCCGGCATTCTGGATTCGTCGCGCATGGCGGCCTTCATAGCGAGCGAGACCGGCTTGTCGATCAGCGATATCACGACCATGGTGCTGGGCGGGCACGGTGACAATATGGTGCCCCTGCCACGTTACTGCACCATTAACGGTGTGCCGATCAGCCACTTCATTGAAACCAAGCGTCTCGATGAAATCATCCAGCGCACCCGTGATGGTGGCGCCGAGATTTTGGGTCTGCGACAAAACAGCAGCGCGTACGACGCGCCCGGCGTCGCCGTCACTGCGATGGTTGAATCCATCGTGCTTGACCGCAAACGTCTGCTGCCCTGTGTCGCGCTGCTCGATGGTGAGTTTTCGCAGTCGGATATCGCCATCGGCGTGCCCTGCGTACTCGGGCGTAATGGCGTTGAGCGCGTGGTTGATCTCGACCTCGACGATGACGAGCGTGCGAACTTTGAACATTCGGTCGCCTCGCTGCGCACCGACATGGCGTTGCTGTAGCAACGACCAGGAGACCACCCATGACAGACGACTCTTATATCCTCAGCGACCCGAAAACCGGCACGCAGGTCGAGCTTCCGGTACACAGGGGTACGCTGGGTGCGCCGACGCTCGACATTTCGAATCTGTATCGCGATACCGGTATGTTCACCTACGATCCAGGCTTCGTTTCCACCGCAAGTTGCCATAGCTCAATCACCTATATTGATGGCGATGAGGGCGTGCTGCTCTATCGCGGTTACCCGATCGAGCAACTGGCGGAACATTGCAGCTTCATCGAAGTGTCCTACCTGCTCCTGAACGGCGAGTTACCCAAACCTGAGCAACTTACCGCTTTCCGCAGCAAGATCGTGCATCACACCATGGTGAACGAGCAAATGAAGTCGTTCTTCACCGCATTTCGTTACGACGCGCACCCGATGGCCATTATGGTCGGTGCGGTCGGTTCCCTATCGGCGTTTTACCATGACGCCCTGGACGTGCATGATCCAGAGCATCGCGAACTATCTGCTTATCGTTTAATTGCGAAGATTCCGACCATCGCCGCTGCCAGTTATAAACACAATATTGGCGAACCATTTGTGTATCCGAGGAATGATTTGGGTTATTGCGCCAATTTGTTGCGCATGATGTTTTCCGTGCCCGCCGAACCCTATGAGGCTAACGATGTTTCGGTACGTGCACTCAACTTGCTGTTCATCCTGCACGCCGATCACGAACAAAATGCCAGCACTTCAACCGTGCGCCTGTCGGCCAGCTCCGGAGCAAACCCCTATGCCTGTGTCGCCGCTGGCATTGCCTCGCTATGGGGTCCTGCACATGGCGGCGCCAATGAAGCCGTGCTATCCATGCTGTCAGAGATTGGTACCGTCGATAATATTGGGCCCTTTATCGACAAGGCCAAGGACAAGGACGATCCGTTTCGATTAATGGGATTTGGTCATCGCGTGTATAAAAACTATGACCCGCGCGCGGCACTGATACGCACGATCTGTCACGAGGTTCTTGACGGACTGGGTGATGATGCCGACCCACTGTTTGAGTTGGCACTCAAGCTTGAGGAAATCGCGCTGCAGGACGAATATTTTATCGAACGAAAGCTATACCCCAACGTCGACTTTTACTCCGGCATTATCTACAAGGCGCTGGGGATACCCAGCAGTATGTTCACGGTAATGTTTGCGATTGCGAGAACCACCGGCTGGGTCGCTCACTGGATGGAAATGATGGCGGATCCCGGCCAGCGTATTGGCCGCCCACGTCAGTTGTACGATGGCTCAGCCCGGCGAGACTTCGTCGGTATGGACAAACGCTAGGGCACCTCTGAACAACGCAGAAGCTGCCTATTTCAGATGTGAAATGCGCGTCCATGAATTGTTCAGAGGTACCCTAGAACAACTCCTCTTCCACGCTGCCCTCGTCGGCAGGACGGGTATGCGGCCCATTGCCGCCCGGCCCGGCACCCAAATACTCGGGCACCTGTTCGCGGCGAAAAATCTCAAACAGCGCATCGCTAAACTCGCCGCTAACGCGTAATCCCGTTTCAGGATCGATGCGCACCGACACCAGGCCCGGTGGTCGGTCTGCCTCATAATGCGGAACGTCTTTTAACGCCTCGCGCATGTAAGTCATCCACATCGGTAGCGCCGCCTTGCCTCCGGTTTCGCGCTCACCCAATGGCGCCGTCTGATCAAACCCCAGCCAGGCAATGGCCACCTGCGTAGATTGATAGCCACTAAACCACGCATCGCGCTGGTCGTTGGTGGTGCCGGTTTTACCCGCCAGGTCTTTCCGCCCCAATTGCAATGCACGACGGCCGGTTCCGCGTTTAACCACATCTTGCAGTAGCGAATTCATAATAAAATTGTTTTCATGCGTCATCGCCCGGGGCGCCAGGCGCTCGATTGACAGCATTTCGTCTTCATCGTCATTGGGTACTTCATCGGATTCCACCTGCGTCGGCGCTGGCTCTTCAGGTTCGGCTTGCCGCGCCATCGCCTGCTCACACAACACACAACCCAGCTTTGGCTGTGCCTGATAAATCACTTCACCGCGGCTATCTTCAACTCGATCGATAAAATGGGGGTCTATTCGAAATCCACCGTTCGCCAACGCAGCATAGCCTCGCGCAAGCTCAATCGGAGCCACCGTCCCACTGCCCAGCGCCAACGATAAATTTCGTGGCAGCGATGCCGCATCAAAACCAAAGCCCTCGGCATAATCGAGAACCGATTTGACACCAATCTTTTTCAGCAGACGAATCGACACCAGATTACGCGACTTCATCAACGCCACTCGCAGTCGGGTCGGACCATAAAACTTGCCACTGTAGTTCTCCGGGCGCCAAGTATTTTCCAGGCTGGAGTCGGCAAACACGATAGGGGCATCGTTGATCAGGCTGGCTGCGGTGTACCCCTTGGATAGTGCCGTCGAATACACAAAGGGCTTAAACCCGGACCCGGGCTGACGCCGAGCCTGATAGATGCGATTAAACTTGCTGTGATAATAATCAAAGCCCCCCACCAGAGCGGAAACGGATCCGTCCTCCGGCCGCAACGCGACCAATGCCCCCTCGACCTGCGGTAACTGAGACAAATGCCAATCCGGTGACGACCGTTGCTCGACCCAAACCACGTCACCCGCTTGCACAATCTCTGCTGCCGTCTCCACCGGCGGACCGAGCCGATCAACCGACTCGTAGACGCGCGCCCAAGCCAGACCATCCCAGTTGATAATCGCGGCGCCTGCCTTCTTTATGTATACCCGCGCGGTCTGGTCATCGGTTCCCAACACCAGTGCGGGATGCAAAGGTCCCACCGACGAATAGGCTTGCAACAGTGCGTCCAATACTTCCGGGGCCAACTCGCTATCGACGTCGGCTGGTTCTGGTAACTCAATCCGGACTTCTACTCCGCGATAGCCATGGCGATATTCATAGGCCAGAACACCCTGCTGAACGGCTTGGTTCGCCGCCTCCTGCAAACGCTTTTCTATCGTCGTATAGACCCGGTACCCTGCCGAGTAGGTTTCATTACCATAGCGCTCCAACATCCATTTGCGCACCAGTTCAGCGACATAGGAGGCCTCAAGATCGAGCGTCGCGGAGTAGCGCCGCGCGGTCACCGGTGCGTGTCGCGCCTGCTCAAATTCATCGATGGTTATCGCGCCGAGGTCATACATGCGTCGCAACACATAGGTACGCCGATCAACCGAGGCCTCGGGTCTGGCCAACGGATTATCGCGCGAAGGCGCCTTGGGTAAACCCGCAATGGTCGCGATTTGAGCCAGCGTCAATTCCGACGGCGCTACGCCGTAGTACACCCGCGATGCGGCACCCACCCCGTAGGCCCGATTGCCCAGATAAATCTTGTTCAGGTACAACGCAAGAATCTGGTTTTTGGTCAGTTCACGCTCAATTTTTAGCGCCAGAAATATCTCATTCACCTTGCGCAGATAGGTCTTTTCGCTGCTGAGGAAGAAATTTCTCGCCACCTGCATGGTAATGGTGCTGCCACCCTGGCTCTTGCGTCCGGTCTTGGCCAACGTCACGACCGCGCGTAACAACCCCTGATAATCCACCCCGGGATGCTGATAAAAACGGTCATCTTCGGCCGCAATAAAGGCTTGCAGCATCCGTGCTGGTACATCCTCCAATGCCACCGGGTGGCGGCGTTTCTCGCCAAATTCGGCCAACAACGCCCCGTCCCGGGTGTAAACCCGTAACGGCACCTGAAAACGGACATCGCTGAGACTCGCCACCGAGGGCAAATTGGGTTCGAGATACAGATAAATCACCGAAATAACGACACTGCCAGCAAGCGCACCGGTCAACAAGAGCAGTAGCAGGCGTCGCGCCCATTTAGTGACACAAGTCATAGAACGTAATGGAAAAACCCAGTTAAATGAAATTCATAGTCAAGATCACCGAGAAACCGTCGATAGCCATTATATGCAGTCAATTGAAGCGCGTGTGCCTGTCAATATTCGGCCTCGCGATTCGCAGATAGCATCGACTCGGGTCGAGAGACTGATTCTATCAGATACCGGTGCCGATACGCGTTATCTGGTTTGTTGTAACGGGTAACCCTGGAGGATAGGGATGATGTTTGGATTTGGAAAGAAAAATACGCCGATGCTGGGGATAGACCTCAGTTCGACCGCAGTCAAGCTACTTGAACTGAGCCAGGAAGGCGGACGCTATCGCATTGAGAGTTACGCGGTTGAGCCACTACCACCGAACACCGTTTCAGACAAAAACATTCTTGACGTAGAAGCCATCGGTGATGCGATTCGCCGTGCGGTCAAACGGTCCAACACTCGCGCCAAGCACGCGGCCGTCGCGGTATCTGGATCCGCGGTAATCACCAAAACTATCACCATGCCCGCCAATATGTCGGACGCGGAGATGGAGGCCCAGATTGAGCTTGAAGCCGACCAGTATATCCCCTACCCACTGGACGAAATCGCGCTGGATTTTCAGGTAATCGGCCCCGCTGAAGACGATCCCGACAGCGTTGAAGTGTTGCTGGCCGCCTCGCGCAGTGACAATGTCGATTCGCGCGTCGCCGCGCTGGAACACGCCGGCCTGACTCCCAAGGTGGTTGACGTTGAGGCCTATGCGATGGAAAACGCATTAACGCTGATCCAACAGCATTTGCCCGATACCGATAATGAAGACCTGACGATCGCCATCGCAGATGTCGGTGCCACGGTTACCACGTTGAACGTGATTCATAAAAACAAGATTATTTATACCCGAGAACAGGTATTCGGCGGGCGTCAGCTCACCGAAGAAATCCAGCGTCGCTACGGGCTTTCCCATGAAGAGGCCGGCATGGCTAAACGTCAGGGTGGCTTGCCTGATACCTACTATTCCGAGGTGCTGGAACCCTTTAAGGAGGCGATGGCGCAGCAGATCAGTCGTTCCCTGCAGTTTTTCTTTTCCTCGGGAACCCGTAACAGCGTCGACCACATCATACTGGCCGGCGGCAGCGCCTCGATTGCCGGCACCGATGATCTAATTGAAGAGAAGATGGGAATAACCACCTCCATCGCCAATCCCTTCGCCAATATGACCTTGTCACCGCAAATCAAGCCTCAAAGCCTGAACAGCGATTCCCCCGCACTGATGATTGCCTGCGGACTGGCGCTAAGGAGTTTCGACTCATGACACGAATCAATCTATTACCGTGGCGATCGATTGAACGCGCCCGCAAGCAACGTGAGTTTCTAGCCATGCTCGGTGCATCCGCCGTTGCCTGCGCCATGGTCGTGCTGTATTCACATCTACACATCAACGGCATGATCACCTCACAGGAGGCACGCAATTCGTACCTGCAACAGGAAATCACCCTGGTGGACGCACGCATCAAGGCAATCAAGGATTTGGAACATACCAAATCACGCCTGCTGGCACGCATGGAGATCATTCAGGAGCTGCAAGGCAGTCGTCCACAAATCGTTCATTTGTTTGATGAGATCGCTGGCACCGTCCCGGATGGTGTGTACTTGAGCAAGCTGAGCCGGCAGGGTAAACAACTCACTATTTTCGGACAAGCTCAATCCAACGCCCGCGTATCCGCCTACATGCGCAGTCTCGATCAGTCGGAATGGTTGACCAACCCCAAATTGAGTGTGATCAAGAATTTAAAAACCGCCCGCACCCGGTCAAGCGAATTTTCACTACGCGTCAGTCAGACCAATAAAACCGAACGTTGGATCGAGGTGACACCGTGAACATTGCTGAGTTACAAGGTCTCGATTTCAATGACGCTGGCTCCTGGCCCAACCCTGCCAAACTCGGCGCCATCGCTATACTCTGTTTCGCCTTGGTAGCGGCGGGTTTCTACTTCGATACCCAAGACCAGATCGGTCTGCTCGAAGTTTCACAGAATAAAGAAACTGAACTCAAGAGCATATTCGAGGTAAAACAGGCCAAATCGGTCAATCTTGAGGCCTATCAGAACCAACTTGAGGAAATGCGCAAGTCATTTGGCGCCATGTTACGCCAACTGCCAAACCGCACCGAGGTCGCAGAACTGCTGGTTGATGTTTCCCAAACCGGGCTTAGCAGCGGACTGGAGTTCGAACTGTTTGAGCCTCAGGCGGAAGAGCCTAAGGAATTCTATGCCGAGCTACCGATCAAGATACGGGTGGTGGGCCAATACCACGAGTTTGGCTCCTTCGTTAGCGGCCTGGCATCGCTGCCTCGCATCGTCACACTTCATGATCTGGAAATCAGCGTAAGACCTGACGAGAAAAATAAAAAGGCGCCCTCCAGCCTGATGGTTATGGAAGCAACCGCCCGCACCTACCGTTATCTCGATGAAGAAGGCGAGCAGGAGATTGGCAATGATGGGTAACCCGATGACACAGTTCACGCGGCGAATCATTTCATGCAGCAAAGTTTTGATTCTTGTCCCCCTATTAAGCGGTTGCGGTGGGGACGGTATGCAAGATCTGCGCGAGTATGTGACTTCCGTGAAGTCATTGAGGCAGGGACATGTTGAGCCACTACCGGAAATCAAGACCTATGAATCTTACTATTATGATGTAGCCGATTTACGCGACCCCTTCCGCGCCGAAGAGAAATCTAAACCCGCAGAAATGGCTGCAACCGGCAGCCTGCATCCAGATGTCAACCGCCGGCGTGAGACGCTCGAGTCATTTTCGCTGGATTCACTACGCATGGTTGGTACCCTAAGTCAGGATGGAGAACACTGGGCCATCGTTGCGGCGAACGACAAAACCGTTCACCGTGTGGTGCTTGGCAACTACGCGGGCCTGAATCACGGCCGTATCACCCGCATTTCAGACAACAAGATCGAGCTGACCGAGATCATCGCTGATGGACTCGGAAGCTGGAACGAGCGACTCGTGTCCCTCGCTTTAAATGACGATAACTGAGAGAGAACCTGCAATGAATGCATCCCGCCCTAGCCCATGCTGCGCTCACGTCGCCCCACATAGCAGTGAGACCACCCTACATCTGGCGGGACAGCCACGGTTGATGTTGTTTCTGGGCGCGCTGCTTTTCTTCACTACCCAAATTGCCCAAGCCGCCAGCAATACCCTGACCGGCATTACCTCAACCGGATTGTCCGGAGATCGGGTGCAGGTATCGCTCACCTTCGAGCAGGACGCGTTGAAGCCACCCAGCTTCATTATGGACAACCCCGCACGAATCGTTCTGGATCTGATGAACACGGGATCCAGTATGTCGCGCCGCAGTCAGAGTGTTAATGTCGGCCTGTTGCGCAGTGTTACCGCTATCGAGGCCGGCAACCGAACCCGCGTGGTGCTGAACATGGTCGATGTCGCGCCCTTTGAAACCCGCGTTGATGGCAACCAGGTCCATTTGATCCTTGGGGCATCCCATAGCACCGCGGTCGACACCAGCGACGGCCCGATGATCGTTGCTGCCAGCAGTCAGGAAGCGGGCGGCAACCAAGTGTCCGGTGTCGATTTTCGTCGCGGTGCCGAAGGTCAGGCATTGGTCACCGTATCCCTGAATGACCCCTCGGTCACCGTCGATTTACGCACAGAGGGTCGCAAGGTCATTCTTGATATTCTCGACAGTTCCATCGCTGAGCGCCTGTCACGCCGACTCGATGTCACCGATTTCGCAACCCCCGTTACCCTGGTCGATACCTATAGTGACGGCAATAACGTGCGTGTCGCGGTCGAAACTACCGGCGACTTTGACCAACTGTCTTACCAGACCGATAACCTGTACGTACTGGAGTTCCGACCCGCTTCCAAGGAAGAGGTCGAACAGGCTCGGCGCGATCGTTTCCAGTACACCGGAGAGCGGTTGTCACTGAATTTTCAGGACATTGAGGTACGCGCCGTGCTGCAATTGTTGGCAGATTTCACCGACCTGAACATGGTTAGCAGTGACTCGGTAGCGGGCAACGTTACCTTGCGCCTTAACAATGTACCTTGGGATCAAGCGCTGGATCTGGTGCTGAAAACCAAAGGCCTGTCGAAACGACAAGTCGGTAACGTGATCCTGATCGCACCCACCGAGGAGGTTGCCACCCGTGAAAAGCTTGAGCTTGAAGCGCAGCAACAACTTCAGGAACTCGCCCAGTTGCACTCGGAATTTATCCAGATCAACTACGCCAAGGCCAGCGACATGGCGACGCTGCTGAAATCTGAAGACAATCGGCTGTTATCCGAACGCGGCAACGTCACGGTCGACGAACGCACCAATACACTACTGGTGCAGGACACCGCCAAAAAACTCGAAGATATCCGCAAACTCGTGGCTCGACTCGATATCCCGGTACGTCAGGTGTTGATTGAATCACGCATTGTTATCGCCAATAACGACTTTGCCAAGGATCTGGGTGTGCGTTTTGGACTGAGCGGCTTTCAGGAGCCCAATTCCGGCAGCTTCCTGATCGGCGGTGGCCTTAAGGGCAATCTGGATACCAACGGACTGGTCGACCGAACCTTTATTGATATCCCGGCAGGTGACCCACTCACTGAGGCCCTGATCACGGATTTACCGGCGGCAAGTGCCGCTGGCTCAGTCAATCTGCTACTGGGCCGAGTCGGTACCAACCTGCTACGTCTTGAGTTATCCGCCATGCAGGCAGAAGGCCGGGGTGAAGTCCTGTCCAGCCCGCGTCTGATTACCTCGGATCAGCACCCCGCCGAAATCAAGCAGGGTATCGAGATTCCCTTTGAAGAGGCCACCTCCAGTGGCGCCACCAGCATCTCCTTTAAGGAAGCCGTGTTATCACTGAAGGTCATTCCCCAGATCACCCCGGACGATCGCATTATTATGGAGTTGGAAGTCAGCAAGGACAGTATTGGCGAGATCATCCAGACCCGCTCGGGTTCTTCGGTTCCCAGTATCGATACCCGCACCATTAGCACCAAAATCCTGGTTGAAAATGGCGACACCGTGGTTTTGGGTGGCATTTATGAAGAAACCAATAACTTTGTGGTCAAGAAAGTGCCATTTTTTGGAGACTTACCGATTATTGGCGGTGCCTTCCGCTCCAAGAGTGAAATTAGTGATGCGCGTGAATTGTTGATTTTCATCACCCCTAGAATTCTCAAAGAATCGCTTAGTCTAAATTACTAGACGACCCCCCCACCGCAAAAAATCCTCGCCCGGGGCGGTTTAGGCTTGCCCTGTGGCCGTTTTTTTGGGGTATCATGGGGAGATGGCGAAAAAACACGGCAATGTATTCCTGATCGGCCCCATGGGCGCCGGCAAAACCACGGTGGGCAAGGCACTGGCGAGTACCATTGGCCTTGAATTTGTCGACAGTGACCGTGAAATCGAGCATCGTACGGGTGCCGACATCCCGCTAATATTCGATCTCGAAGGCGAAGAAGGCTTTCGCAAGCGTGAACGCGACATGATCGAAAACCTCAGTGAACGTACGGGTATCGTGCTCGCCACCGGCGGTGGTGCCATACTCGACCCGCAGAACCGGGCCCGGCTCGCCGGTCGCGGTACGGTGGTCTACCTCGAATGCTCAATTGAGCAGCAAATGGAACGTACCCGCCATGACCGCAACCGTCCCCTGCTGGATACCGACAACCCGCGCGCGCGACTGGAAGAGTTAATGGCCGAACGTGAGCCACTGTATCGCGAACTTGCCGATCACACCGTGAGTTCGGGTGGCCGCAATTCACGTGCAGTAATCAAGGGTATCGTTTCCTATCTGGAAAGCATGCACGCCACCACCATCGAGTAATGAAAACCCTACACGTCGAGCTTGGCGACCGACGCTACCCGATCTACATAGGAGCCAGCCTGCTTGATCAGGCCGAGCTACTTACCTCGCACATTCATGGCCATCAGGTCATGCTGGTCAGTAATGAAACCGTAGCGCCTCTGTATCTACAGCGCGTCATTGATAACCTGAAAGATTTTGAGGTTCATCAAGTTATATTGCCCGACGGCGAACAATACAAAACCCTCGACATCACTAATCGTATTTTTACCGCCCTGCTTGAAACACGCTGTGATCGCAGCGTTACCGTCGTGGCACTGGGTGGCGGGGTAATCGGAGACATCACCGGATTCGCGGCCGCCTGTTATCAACGCGGTGTCGCATTCATCCAGATCCCCACCACGCTGCTGGCGCAGGTTGATTCATCGGTGGGCGGAAAAACCGGGGTTAACCACGCCCTTGGCAAGAACATGATTGGTGCGTTTTATCAGCCCCAGTGCGTGATCGCCGACACCGATACACTCAACACCCTGGATGATCGCCAATTGGCTGCAGGTATCGCTGAAGTTATTAAATACGGCCTTATCCGTGACAAGACTTTTTATGACTGGTTGCAGCGACACGTCGCTGACCTGTCGGCTCGCGATGGCGATGCGCTCAGCCATGCGATCGAGGTGTCGTGCCAAAACAAGGCCGACGTGGTGGCCGCCGACGAACTGGAATCGGGCCAACGAGCGCTGCTTAACCTCGGACATACCTTCGGTCATGCTATAGAAACGGGCACCGGATATGGCGTCTGGTTACACGGTGAAGCGGTCGGTGCCGGTATGGCCATGGCGGCCGACCTGTCCTTACGTGAGGGTTGGATCAGCATCGCCCAACAGACCGAAATCATTGAGTTAATCAAATCCGCCAAGCTCCCGGTTACGCCACCACTGGAGATGGATGCACAACGCTTTCATGAGCTTATGGCCGTCGACAAAAAAGTTCTTCGCGGTGTGTTGCGTCTGGTATTGTTAAAAGATATCGGCGAAGCCGTGGTAAGCTCTGACTTTGATCCCGACAACCTTGATGCCACCCTGAGAGAGTATGGCCGATAGCGCTTTTTCTACCACCCCATCTGACCAAGCGGACCCGTTTGCCGCCGACTGTCCCACCGACGGCCTGTATCTCAACCAGAATCACCAGCAACGACTCAACCTGCTACTGCATTTGGTGCAGGCAACAGACCTCTTGCTGATCGTCGAAGGGCCGAACGGCGCTGGTAAAACAACACTGCTCAATAAACTCACCACCGAGGTCGGTGACTCTTGGGACTTTGTGCGCGTGCAGGCTGGGCCAGACGTCACTCCGATAAAACTGTTGTCCCTGCTGACACAGGGCTTTGGTGCAACACCGATCAGCGCCGGCGTCCACAATATGCAGGCCGCCATTCGCCAACGGCTGCAAACGCTCAACGACCACGACAAGTTGCCGGTACTGGCCATAGACGACGTCGAAACTCTGCCGGAAGACACACTGGAAACTCTGCTCAAACTGCATGAACCTGTGCGCGTCGATGGCCTGCACAGTCGACTGATTCGACTGATCTTTTTCGCCACGCCCGCACTCCATCAACGCAACGCGTTTTCGTCGCATGAGCATCTGGAGCCGGATTCGATTCATCGCATGGAACCCATCCGCTTGCAACAAAATGAAGTGGCCGAGTACCTGAAACTACGGTTGCTCGCGGCGGGAATCAACGAACTTCCCTTCACCGAAGCCGAAATTCAGGAGCTGTTCTGGCGCAGTGAGGGGCTGCCAGGCCAGATCAACGAACTTGCCCGCGCCAGCATCAATGGTGACCGCGCACCGTCATCGCAGCACCGCACGTGGGTCGGTCTACCGCTGATGCTTGGCATCGGGGCAGTGGCGGCTATCCTCGCCAGCCTCTGGATTCTGCAGGGTGACCTTGACTCTGATGTCGTCTCCAGCGTCGGCCTGAACCCACCCCCACCTGTAATGGTCATTGCCACTGATCCCGCCGCGGTCACCGCCGTTGCGCCGATGCCGTCCGAGCCGCCGAGGGCCGCGATTAAACCCGAACCCGAGACGGAACCAGAGGCTCAGCCGATGCCAGAAGTCCGGCCTAGCCCCGTTACCCTGCTGGTAACGGATACCGCGCAGAAGGTAATGAAATATGCGGCACCGGCAAACAGTAACGAGATCATAAAATCCCCAAACTGGATCATGCAGCGACCAGCGCAGCACCTCACGCTCCAGTTGCTGGCGATGTCGCAACCCGCATCATTGTTCAGCTACGTTCAATCCCACCGCCTAGGACCGCCACTGGCCAGCTTTGAGAAACGCACCGGCACCAAGCCGTTACATGTGCTGATCTGGGGGGACTTCGCATCGCGTGAGGCCGCGACGCGGGCGCTGGCCACCCTGCCTGCCAAGATCCGCGCCAGCAAACCCTGGATTCGCAGCTTCGAGTCGATTCAGACCACGTTAAAGCCCTGACTTCGCCAATTGGCTCTCGTCACCCCGGCGCGGGCAAGGGATCCACAGAACGATACCGCTGGATTCCGGATCTCCGCTTCGCCGCGTCTGGAATGACGGCTATTTTCCCATTAGCAATAAAATTTCATTATCACGTTG